>Ga0182741_1000022_pt1 | contig 254590 bp, 249 predicted proteins | sample eDN5th37CBELigOP_FD_128874 | JGI IMG/M metagenome (GOLD analysis project Ga0182741, IMG submission 128874) | Enriched Organic Plus compost microbial communities from Emeryville, California, USA - eDNA 5th pass 37_C BE-Lig OP (version 2) (version 2) ...
GACCACCACGCCGACGACGACTCCGACCACCACGCCGACCACCACGCCGACCACCACGCCGACCACCACGCCGACCACCACGCCGACCACCACGCCGTCGCCGAGCGACGACTCGGTCGCGGTCCAGCTCAGCGGTGCCCTCACCTACTCCAACCAGGGCTCCGGCACCGGTGACCTCCGGGTGGCGCGCGACGGCTTCGGGGTCAGCTCGATCAGCGGCACGCTGACGATCCCCGGCGCCAACGGCGGGGAGGCACAGGTGACGGTGTCGGTGCAGCGGGTGTGGATCCTGCCGCTGTGGGCCGGTCAGGTCCGGATCGTCGACCTGCCCGCCGGCATCAACCACTCCAGCCCGGTGCTGGGTCCGGTGTCCGGCGGCGGCCAGACCGTGAGCGGCACCCTGCAGTGGTTCCTGCCGGGCCAGTTCCCGAACCTGTTCCGGCCCTACACGCTGCGCTGGTCCGTCACCGACGCCGGCTGATCGGGCACCCTTCGGGGTCGTGAGATCGATCGAGGCAGGGGGCCCGTCCGCGGGTCCCCTGCCCGTCACTTTCCGGGAGGAGTGAGTGGCAGGTCCCCTGGAGGGCGTGCGCGTCCTCGAACTGGCAGGGCTCGGTCCCGCGCCGTTCTGCGCGATGTTCCTCGCCGACCTCGGTGCGGACGTGCTGCGCATCGACCGGCCGGCGGGCAGCCCGAGGTTCCCGACCGGCGAGGGCCCTGGCGACAGGGGCGCTGGCAGCGGGGGTGCGCCGCAGCCCGAGGCGCACACCAACCCGTGGGACGTGCTCAACCGCAACCGGACCGGCGTCGCCGTCGACCTGCGCTCCGAGGCCGGCCGGCGTCTCGTCCACCAGCTCGCCGAGCGGGCCGACGTGCTCATCGAGGGGTTCCGGCCGGGCGTCGCCGAACGGCTCGGGGTCGGCCCCGACGACCTGCTGGGGGTGAACCCGCGCCTCGTGTACGGCCGCATGACCGGCTGGGGTCGCAACGGCCCGCTCGCTCCCCGCGCCGGGCACGACCTCAACTACGCGGGGCTCGCCGGAGCGATCGCGCACATCGGCCGGCGCGGCCAGCCGCCGACGCCGCCGCTGAACCTCGTCGCCGATTTCGGCGGCGGAGGGATGCTGCTCGCCGCGGGGATCCTCGCCGCGCTCGTCGAGCGGCAGCGCTCGGACCGCGGCCAGGTCGTCGACGCGGCGATGGTGGACGGCGCGGCCCTGCTCATGGCGCCCCTGTTCGGCGCGTTCGCGTCGGGCTTCTGGTCGGCGGAGCGGGGCACGAACCTGCTCGACTCCGGCGCCCCGTTCTACGACTGCTACGAGTGCGCGGACGGCGGGTGGGTCGCGGTCGGCGCGCTCGAGCCGCAGTTCTACGCGGCGCTGCTCGAGGGGTTGGGCCTCGCGGACGCGACCGACCTCCCCGACCAGCACGACCGGTCGCGCTGGCCGGAGCTGCGCGAGCGGTTCGCCGCGGCGTTCCGCACCCGCAGCCGCGACGAGTGGGCGGACCACTTCGCCGGCGTCGACGCGTGCGTCACCCCGGTGCTCGACATGGGTGAGGCGCCCCACCACCCGCACGCGGTCGCCCGGGGCGCGTTCGCGGACGTCGAGGGCGTCGCCCAACCGGCACCCGCACCACGCTTCGACCGCACGCCGGCCGCTGCGCCGACCGCGTCGGTCGAGGGCGCCGACCCGGCCGAGGTGCTCGCCGGGTGGGGCGTGGACGCCGAGGCGTTCGCCGAGCACCGCAGCGCCGGCGCGTTCGGCTGACGGCGGGCTGCTGCGAGCGCCGGCCGCGCCGGGAGCGCGAGGCGCCGCAGGCCGCGTCGGGCGGGTCCAGGCCGCCCGGGGCTCAGGTCGTGTAGTCGGCGTTGATGCGGACGTACCCGTCCGACAGGTCGCACCCGTAGACGGTCCAGTCCCCGTCCGCGATGCCGAGGTCCACCCCGATGTGCACCTCGCCGCCCCGCAGGTACTCCTCGAGCGCGGCCAGGTCACCCTCGTCGCCGTCGGGGTAGACCTGCACGTCACCGAACCGGATCGCCACCCGCTCCTGGTCGATGTCGGTGTCGTCCGAGCACTTGCCGACCGCCATCGCCACGCGGCCCCAGTTCGGGTCCGCGCCGTGCACCGCGGTCTTCACCAGCGGCGAGTTCACGATCGCCTTCGCCACCCGCTTCGCCTGGTCGTCGTCGTGGGCCCCGGTGACCCGCACCACCAGCAGCTTCGTCGCGCCCTCACCGTCGGCGGCGAGCTGGCGGGTCAGGCCGAGGCACACTCGCCCGAGCGCGGTCTCGAGCTCGGCGAGGTCGACCGCCCCCGCCGCGCCGTTCGCGAGGACCGCCGCGGTGTCCGAGGTCGAGGTGTCCGTGTCGACGCTGAGGCTGTTGAACGTGCGCGCCACGACACGCCGGAAGATCGGGTCCAGCTCCGCCGCGGGCACGGCCGCGTCGGTGAACACGAACGCGAGCATCGTCGCCATGTCGGGCTCGATCATCCCGACGCCCTTGGCGATGCCCACCACGCTCGCGGTGCCGCGCTCGGCGGGGAGCGTCGCGACCGAGGTCTTGGGGTGCGTGTCGGTGGTCATCATCGCGGTCGCCGCCGCGACGGCGTCGCTCGGCTGGAACGGCCAGCGCAGCTCGTCCAGGTGCGCCCGCAGCGCCGGCATCGGGTAGCGGCGGCCGATCACCCCGGTCGAGGCGACGAGCACCTCCTCCACCGGGCACCCGACCGCGCGGGCGACGCCCTCGGCGAGCTCCCGCGCGTCGGCCCTGCCCGCCTCGCCGGTGGCGACGTTCGCGTTCTTCGACACGACGACCACGGCACGCAGCCGGCCGTCCGCCGCGTGGCGGCGCGACAGCTCCACGCTCGGCCCCTCGAAGCGTGACCGGGTGAACACCGCCGCCGCGTCGCAGGTCGTGTCCGACGCGACGACCACGAAGTCGTCGGTGTCGTCCTTGATCCCGACGTTCGCGACGTGTGCGTGGAAGCCCCGGGGGAGCGGCACCTTGCTCATGTGGGCACCTCGCTCATGTGGGCACCTCGCTCATGTGGGCACCTCGCTCATCTGGGCACCTCGGGTCGGGTGGGGGACGGGCTCGTCGAGCGGCTCGGCGGCGCGGCCAGTTCGGTCACGGCCGACGAGTCTGTCGCGGCGCAGCGGTCCGCACCCACCCGGATCGAACCCGACGCCCCCTCCGGTACCCGGCCACGGCCCTGGGCGCGTTGCTAGCGTCCGGCCATGACCCGCTTCGACTCCGCCCTCGACGTGGCCGCCGCCATCCGTGCCAAGGAGGTGAGCCCGCTCGAGGTGCTCGACCACTACCTCGCCCGGGTCGACGAGCTCGACCCGCAGCTCAACGCCTTCTCGTTGCGTGACGACGAGCGCGCCCGGGCGGAGGCCAAGGCCGCGGCCGACCGCCTCGCGGGGACGAGCGTCGACGAGCTGCCGCCGTTCCTCGGCGTGCCGATCCCGATCAAGGACCTGAACGCGGTGGCCGGGTGGCCCACCTCGTACGGGTCGATGGCGGTGCCGGACACCCCTGAGGAGCGCGACGACCCGGTCGTCGAGCGGTTCCGCGAGGCAGGGTTCGTGCTGATGGGCAAGACCACCACGCCCGAGTTCGGCACGATCTCGATGACCGAGTCCGAGCGGCACGGCAGGACCCGCAACCCGTGGAACACCGTGCACACGCCCGGTGGGTCCTCGGGCGGTGCGGGCGCGGCGGTCGCCGCGGGCATGGCCCCGATCGCGCACGCGTCGGACGGCGGCGGGTCGATCCGCATCCCCGCGTCCTGCAACGGGCTCGTCGGGCTCAAGCCCAGCCGCAACCGCATCCCCAACCGCGCGCAGAAGATGGTCGCCGCGTCGACCTCCGGTGTCGTCACCCGGACCGTCGCGGACAGCGCCGTGGCGCTGGACGTCATGTCGGTGCTCGACCGGGGTGCGTGGAACGTCGCGCCGCCGCCGGAGCGGCCGTACCGAGAGGAGGTGGGTGCGGCGCCGGGGCGCCTGCGCATCCGGATCTCGGAGTCCAACGCCCTCGGGATCCCGATCGACGCGGCCTGCTCGGCGGCGGTGCGGCGTGCGGCGGACCTGCTCGCGGACCTCGGCCACGAGGTGATCGACGAGCCGCCAGCCTGGCCGGACCCCTCGCAGTTCCTGTCCGGGTTCCTCACGATCTGGTCGACGATCGCCGCGGGGATCCCCGGCCTCGACCCCGAGAAGATGGAGCCGCACAACAAGGCGAACTGGGACGCTGCCCAGGCGACCAGCTCGATCGCGTTCACCGAGGCCGAGCTGCTGCTGCAGGAGCTGTCCCGCGAGTTGATCGCCCAGTTCGACCCGGAGGCCGGTGGGGTCGACGTGCTGGTCACGCCCACGATGGCGGTGGAGCCGCCGAAGGTCGGCTCGATCTGGGAGGGCATGGACGAGGAGCCCGGCGCCCCGCTCGTCAACGCGACGCCGATGGCCGCCTACACGGCGATGTTCAACGTGACCGGCCAGCCCGCGATCTCGCTGCCCCTGCACGTGTCGGACTCCGGCCTGCCGGTCGGCGTGCAGTTCGCCGCCGGGCCGTGGCAGGAGGCGACGCTGATCCGCCTCGCCTCGCAGCTCGAGAACGCCGCCCCCTGGGCGGACCGCTGGCCCAACATCACCGCCTGACCCACCGTCGGTCGCCCGTTGCGGTCGTTCTCGTCGTGTCCTGCGCGACATGCCGCGCAGGACACGACGAGAGTCGGGCAAGTGCTCAGCCGGCGAGTCGGCCGGCGTAGATCTCGGCGAGCGCCCGGGCCGTCGTCTCCGCGTCGCCCTCGAGGCGCTCCCAGATCAATCGCACCGTGAGGTACCCGTTCCTGCTCGCTTCGAGGTCGCGGTCGTGGTCGAGCGCGATCCTCTGGCGACGGGTGTGCCACCGGCGGCCGTCCGCCTCGACGATCAGTCGTGCCTCGGGCCAGCACCGGTCGACGAACCCGGTCAGCGCACCGGTCGAGGGCAGCGGGTGCTCGTGGCGAGGCGGTGGGAGCCCGGCGAGCTCGATCACCCGGTCGAGCAGTTGCTCCAGCTGCGAGTGGGGAAGCGCGTCACCCGGACCCAGCTCGTCGAGCACGTCGGCGAGCTTGCGGACGCCACGCTTCCCGGAGCGACGCAGGTCGTCCAGCATCGTCGCCACCTGCAGCAGCGAACAGCGTCGTTCCACCTCGGCGGTCTCCACGACCGTGGCCAACCGGGTGCGGGAGACGAACGCGGCGAGGTCGACGATCGTGCGTGCGGGTGTCGTGACCGGCAGGCCCTGGTGACGCATCACGTGGTTCGGTGCCAGGTCGCCAGGGCGATAGCGCCGGGTGCCGGGGAGCGCCTGCCCCTGCCGGCGCTCGACGATCAGGTCGACCGGCCAGCCCTCGACCGGTCCCAGGCGCAGCAGCCGGGCAGCCGACTCGATCGAGATGACCGTGTCCGGTCCACCGTGGAGGTGGGCGATCCAGAGCCGGCGCGGCCACGTGTCCGGATGGCCGGGAAAGCCGTACACGCGCGGCGCCACGGTTCGCCACCGCCCGGAGTCGAGGCGCACACGGATCTGGTGCCGGTCCAACCCGGCGTCGTGCGCCTGGCGACGGGAGATCACACCGTGCTGCCCGGCGGCGATCGCTTCGAGGGTTCCGTCGGGATCGAGCCCATCCATGGGGCCTCGATGGTGGGCGAACGAGGCCGCGGACGCAGCGGGGAGGTGGACCCCCCTCGTTCTCGTTGCGCTGTGCGCGGCATGTCGCGCACAGCGCAACGAGAATCGGCGCAGACGGGGCAGCGGTGGGTGGCTGGAGCTGGGGTGGGGACGGTGACGCCTAACATCGCTCCGATGACGGCGATCACCCTGGACGGCGAGGCGCTCGCGGCGCGCATCAAGGACGACCTCCGCGACCGCGTCGCCGCGCTGAAGGAGCGGGGCGTGACGCCCGGCCTCGGCACGATCCTCGTGGGCGACGACGGGCCGAGCGCCCGGTACGTGTCGATGAAGCACCGCGACTGCGCCGAGCTCGGGATGGACTCCATCGACCGGCGCCTGCCCGCCGGCGCCTCCCAGGAGGAGGTGGACGCGGCGGTCGACGAGCTCAACGCGGACGCCTCCGTCCACGCGTTCATCGTGCAGTACCCGTTCCCCGCAGGCCTCGACTACACGCGCTCGATCCTGCGGATCGACCCCGCCAAGGACGCGGACGGCCTCCACCCGGTGAACCTCGGCCTGCTGGTGATGGGCGAGGACGCCCCGCTGGCCTGCACGCCCCGGGGGATCCTGATGCTGCTGCAGGCCTACGGCATCGAGACCGTCGGCCGGCACGTCGTGATCGTCGGGCGTGGCCTCACGATCGGCCGCCCGCTCGCGAACCTCCTCGCGCTCAAGCGGCCCGACGCGAACGCGGCGGTCACCGTCGTGCACACGGGGGTCGACGACCTCGGGGCGCACCTGCGCACCGCCGACATCGTCGTCGCCGCCGCCGGGTCACCGGGGCTGATCACCGCCGACATGGTGCGCCCCGGCGCCGCGGTGGTCGCCGCGGGGGTCAGCTTCCGCGACGGCAAGGCGGTCAGCGACGTGGCGGACGAGGTCGCCGAGGTCGCCGGCTGGCTGTCGCCCCGCATCGGCGGCGTCGGTCCGATGACCCGCGCCTGCCTCATGCTCAACACCGTCGAGGCGGCCGAGCGTGCGCTGGACGGCACCGCCCGCCCGTTCGAGGTCCCATCCGCCTCGGAGTGGACCACCGGTAGCCTCCCGGCATGACGCGCATCTCCGACCTGCTCGCCGCCCGCTCGGGGCCCGCGCTCAGCGTCGAGTTCTTCCCTCCGAAGACCGAGGCCGGTGAGGCGCAGTTCCGGCGCACGATCGAGGACCTCTCGGTGCTCGACCTCACGTTCATCTCGGTCACCTACGGCGCCGGCGGCTCGACCCGGGACCGCACCCGCGACCTCGTCGTCGAGCTGAACGCCTCCCGCCCGTACCCGGTGATGGCGCACCTCACCTGCATCGGCCACACCCGCGCCGAGCTCGAGGAGCTGCTGGAGGACTACGACCGCAACGGGGTGCACAACATCCTCGCCCTGGCGGGGGACCCGCCGGCGGATGGCAGCCCCGCCACCGGCGACTTCGCCTACGCGAGCGAGCTGGTCGAGCTCGTGCGCGCCCGGGGCGAGCACTTCTGCGTGGCGGTCGCGGTGCACCCCGAGCTGCACCCCCGCTCGCGCAGCCGCGAGGAGGACCGGCGCCACCTCGCGACGAAGCTCGCCGCCGCCGACTTCGGGGTCAGCCAGTTCTTCTTCGACCCCGCCCACTACTTCTCGATGGTCGAGGACCTCGACGGGCTGGGCTGCACGACGCCGGTGCTGCCGGGGGTCATGCCGATGGCGAACCCCGAGGGGGTGCGCCGCATGTCGAAGATGGCGGGTGCGACGTTCCCCGAGGAGCTCGCCGCCCGGGTCGACGCCGCGGAGGGCGAGGACCGGCAGAAGATCATCGTCGAGGCGGCGGCCGAACTGTGCCAGGCGCTGCTCGACGGGGGCGCACCGGGCCTGCACCTCTACGGGCTGAACCGCTCGGAGGTCGTGCTCGCGCTCACCGCGGAGCTCGGCCTGCGCTGAGGGCACCCCGCTGAGGGCACCGCCCCGTTCCGTGCTGCAGAAGGGCCTGTTTCCGTAGTCATCCGCCGAACAGAGCGGTGGTTCGGGGGGTGTAGGTCGATCTACCCGAAGTGCCGAAGGCTCCTTCTGGGGGCGTGGGCCGCGCCGTTATCCTCCCGCGATGGCCCGCATCGACGACCTCCTGGCGGCACCGGACCGCCCCGTCGTCGGCGTCGAGCTGTACCGCCCCCGCACCGAGGAGGGCGAGCAGCGCTTCCTCCACACGATCGACGCGCTGCGCGAGCTGGAACCGACGTTCGTGTCGATCAGCTACGGCGAGCGCGGCCCGGTCGAGGGGCGGGTCCGCGACCTGGTCGTCGGCCTCAGCTCGCAGGAGTCGTACCCGGTGCTCGCGCACCTCACCTGCGCGACCCACGACCGCGCCGAGCTGGACGCCCAGCTCGAGGACTACGAGCGCAACGGCGTGTACAACGTCCTCGCCCTCGCGGGCGACCCGCCCGACGGTGCACCCCGCCGCACCGACTTCGCCCACGCGGGTGAGCTCGTCCGGGCGGTGCGCGCCCGCGGCGACCAGCACTGCATCGGGGTGGCGGCGCACCCGGAGCTGCACCCCGGCTCCACCAGCCGCGCACGCGACCGCAGCCGCCTCGCCGAGAAGCTGCGGCTCGCGGACTTCGCGATCTCGCAGTTCACCTTCGACGCCGGCCACTACCTGTCGATGGTCGACGACCTCCGGCGCCTGGGTGTCGACGCGCCGGTGCTCCCCGGCGTCATGCCGTTGTCGAACCCCGAGGGCATCCGCCGCGTCTCGAGGACCGCGGGCGTGGAGTTCCCCGAGGCGTTCGCCCGCCAGCTCGAGGACGCCGATCCGATGGACCGCTCCAAGCTCGTCGTCGAGGCGGCCGCCGAGCTGTGCGAGCAGCTGCTGCAGCGCGGCGCCCCGGGCGTGCACCTCTACTGCCTCAACCGGCTCGACGTGGTGAAGCCGCTGCTGTTCGACCTGGGGCTGCGGTGACCCCGTGCCCCGTCGGTGACCCGCCCGTGACCTCTCGGCGACCCTCCGTTCTGTTCGGCGTACGTCAAGGAATTCCTTGACGTACGCCGAACAGAACGGGGGAGGGGAGCGGGGGTGCGGCTGGGTACATGTCCATTTGGTCGGGCCTCGCCGATGTCGTCACCCTTGGTCCCCTGAAGGGTTGACGGTTCCGTCAAGGGTCGTCGGGAGTTCGGTTCGGAGAGGTCTGAGGGATCTTCAAACGGGAAGGGTTCAGAACTACGCTCCGTTGGTTGACACTGTGAGCCGCACTCTCACACTCTGCGTGGCCGTCGGGGCTCCCGCCGGTCGAGCTGGGAGGGCGTGGTCGACTCATCTCTGGCGAATCGAGCACGTCGATTGAGGGAGATACGTGGCGATCTTTGGTAAGGCGAAGGGCGAGCAGGGCGGCGTGTTCCGTCGCCGGAAGTCGCTCGACTTCGACAGCGCGGACCTCGACGTCCTGCACAACGACATCGACAAGTGGGTCGAGTCCGCGCGCCCCAAGCTCGGCGAGATCCTCCTCGACCTGGGCTCCATCCACCCCGACGAGCTGCTCGAGGCCCTCCAGCGCCAGCGCGAGGCGCCGAGCGCCGAGAACTCCAGCCGCCTCGGCGAGATCCTCCTCGAGCTCGGCAAGATCGACGAGACCGCGCTCGCCGCGGCGCTCGCCCACCAGTTCGGCATCCCGCTCGCGGACCTGCGCACCACGACCCCGGACCCGGAGGTCATCGAGCTGGTCGGCGAGGAGCTGGCCCGCAAGCACACGGTCATCCCGCTCCGCCAGGAGGACGGCCGCGTCTTCCTCGCCACCGCCGATCCGCTCGACACCGAGGCGATCGAGGAGCTGACCGTCCACTGCAAGCGCATCGGCCTGATGGTCGGGGCGCGCAGCGAGATCCAGCGCCTGCTGGACGACAGCTACAACGTCCTCACCCAGGCGCAGGTCCACATCCAGGCCTTCGAGCTGACCGAGGGCGACGACCTGGCCAACGACGACGACGACTTCGGCGTCGACGAGAACGCCCCGATCGTCCAGGTGGTGAACCGCATCATCACCCAGGGCGTGCGCAGCCGGGCCTCCGACATCCACATCGAGCCGGGCGAGCACGACGTGCGGGTCCGCTACCGGGTGGACGGCGCGATGTCCGAGGCGATCCGCCTGCCCCGCAACATGGCCGCCGCGCTCGCCAGCCGCGTGAAGGTGATGGCGGAGCTCAACATCGTCGAGCGGCGCCGCCCACAGGACGGCCAGTTCGGCGTGGTGGTCGACGGCCGCCCGATCGACATCCGCACCGCCACCGCCGCGACCGTGCACGGCGAGAAGATCGTCATGCGGCTGCTCGACAAGACGAAGTCGCTGATCAGCCTCCAGGACCTGGGCATGCACCCGGCGGTCGAGGCCCAGTACATGAAGATCGTGAAGGCCCCGCTCGGCATGCTGCTGTGCACGGGCCCGACCGGTTCGGGCAAGACGACGACGCTCTACGCGACGCTCAGCGAGATCAACGACCCGACCCGCAACGTGGTCACGATCGAGGACCCGGTCGAGTACCAGTTCGACGGGATCAGCCAGATGCCGGTGAGCGACACCGGCATGAGCTTCGCCGAGGGGCTGCGCGGCATCCTGCGCCAGGACCCCGACGTGATCCTCGTCGGCGAGATCCGCGACGAGGAGACCGCCCGCATCGCGATGCAGGCGTCGCTGACCGGCCACTTCGTGCTGTCGTCGCTGCACTCGGTCGACGCGGTCGCCGCGGTGCACCGCTTCACCGACATGGGCATCGAGCCGTTCCTCGTCGCCTCGGCGCTGACCGGTGTGGTCGGCCAGCGGCTGCTGCGGCGGATCTGCACGGCGTGCGCCGCCGAGTACATCCCCACCCCCGCCGAGGTCCACGTGGTCGGCGAGGCGGTCGGGCACCAGCCGCCGCGGTGGATGAAGGGCACCGGCTGCAACATCTGCAGCGGCACCGGCTACCGCGGGCGGATCGGCGTGTACGAGCTGCTGCAGCTCTCCGACGCGATGCGCGAGCTGGTGGTCGCGAGGGCGAGCCACCACGAGATGCGCGAGGTCGCGATCGAAGAGGGCATGAAGACCATGCAGGAGCAGGCCTTCGAGCTGGTGGTCAACGGGGTCACCACCGTCGAGGACGTGATCCGCAGCGTCTACGCCCCGGGCGTCGAGATGGCGGAGGCGCAGCAGAAGGAGCTGATGCCGGGCAAGCGGGCGCTCCGCAAGGGCGCCGAGCACCTGGAGTCCCCCGAGGAACGTGAGGCCAAGGTCCTCACGGACGAGCCGCACGGGCCGATCCCAATGGGGCCTGAGGAGGACGGCGCCGGCCTCGACGCAGCGACGCTGCGGGAGTCCGGCACCGCAGAGGTGGGAGAGCGCTCATGACCACGGCGACGCCGCAGGCCGCACCGGAGCAGCCGCAGGGGAAGGGCCGCTCGCGACGCGGCCGGACCAAGGCCCCCAAGCTCGGCAAGTACCGCTACGAGGCCGAGACGCTCGACGGCGAAGCCGTCAAGGGCGTCATCGAGGCGCCGTCCGCGAACGCGGCGCGCAACGAGCTCGCGGTCAAGGGCCTGCGGGTCCTCAAGATCACCGAGCGCAAGGGCCTCCAGGTCGAGGTCACCAAGGAGAAGGTGCCGCTCGTCGACGTCATGCACTTCTCCCGCCAGATGGCGACGTTCCTGCGGGCGGGCGTGCCGATGACCGAGGCGCTCGACAACCTGCGCCACGACGCGGCGAACAAGCGCTTCAAGGAGGTGCTCGGCGACGTCCTCGACCGGGTGACCGCGGGTCGTTCGGTCACCGAGGCGCTCAACCAGCACGCCGACATCTTCCCGACCTACTTCATGGCGCTGCTGGGCTCGGCGGAGCTCACCGGTCGGATGGACGAGGCGTTCGACCAGCTCCACACCTACATCCGGCGCGACATCGAGCTGACCCGTGCGGTGCGCAAGGCGCTCATCTACCCGATGATCCTGCTCGCCGTCGCGATCGGCGTCGTGATCCTCATCGTGGTGTTCGCGATCCCGAAGTTCGCGGAGTTCTTCGAGGACTTCGACGCCGAGCTGCCGCTGCCCACGAGGATGCTGATGAGCGTGGCGGACTTCGTCGGTTCGCCGGCGGGGCTCATCACCGGTGCGCTGCTCGTGATCATCGTCGCCGCGGTGGTCCTGTACGTGCGGACCCCGGGCGGTCGCCGCAACCTGCACGCGCTGCAGCTGCAGATCCCGCTGATCTCGACGGTGGTGACGTACTCGTCGACCGAGCGCTTCACCCGGGTGCTGTCCGCGCTGCTCGACGCGGGCGTGCCGCTCAGCGACGCGCTGCCCACCGCGATCGACTCGGCGAACAACACGATCTACAAGGAGCGCCTGGCGACCGCGATGGAGGGCGTGCTGGCCGGCCGGGGCTTCGCGGAGCCGATCGCCCAGACCGAGCTGTTCCCGAACGCGGTGATCCAGATGGTGCGCGTCGGCGAGCGCACCGGTGAGCTGTCGGACCAGCTGAAGAACGCGGCCGGGTTCTACGAGGAGGAGCTCGGCTACGCGGTCGACAAGCTGACGGCGTGGTTCGAGCCGATGATCATCCTCTTCATCGGCGTCGTGGTGGGCTTCGTGGCACTGGCGATGGTGTCCGCGATGTACGGCATCTACAACCAAGTGGAGCTCTGAGCCAGTGGCGCACTGAGCGTCGAACACGCCGGGGAGCTGGGGAGGTCCTTTGGGAGCGGCGGGAACCAAGCGGCGGCGCGCGGGTGGACCCGCGGCGCGCCCGCAGGGCGGGGCGACCCTGCTCGAGGTGCCCGTCCGGCGCGACCTACACCGTCACCCTCACGGTCACCGACCCGCAGGGCGGTTCGAGCACCACGACGCGCACGGTCCAGGTGACCGGTGCGCCGGCCCCGACGGGGCTCAGCCACTCCGGGCTGGGCTGCCAGGGCTTCCTGTGCACGGGGTCGCGCTACATCGACATGAGCTGGAACGCCGTGTCGTCGGCCACCAGGTACCAGATCCGCCTCGAGTGCGACTGGCTGCTGTGCGGCACGAACCACACGCTCGAGACGACGGCGACCAGCTACCACCAGTCCGGATTGCCCTTCAACTCGGGCAGCTACCGGTTCCGGGTGCGTGCCCGCGACGCCCACAGCGGCCGTTGGGGTGAGTGGTCGGAGTGGAGGTACACGTGAGCGCTCCCGTGTCGTCGACGATCCCCCGCACGTGCGGCCGCACGCGCCGCGGCGTGTGCGGCCGCGCCGCCGGCGCAGCGTCCGACCGGACGCAGGGCGGCTTCGCGCTGATCTCGGCGATGGCGATCGTCGTGCTGCTCGCCGGGGTCACGCTCGTCGTGTTGATGAACATGACGCTCACCTCGTCGCGCATCAGCGAGCAGCAGCGGCTGTCGACCCGTGAGACGCGCGCGGCGGACAACGCCCTGGAGTCCGCCATCAACATGATCCGGATGGACCCGGACGCCGCGCTCGGCAGCTTCGAGGAGTGCCTCGGCGGGACCGGCATCGAGCTGCCCACCAACGACCGCGACGTGACCGTGACCGCGACCTGTGAGGAGTCCGAGCGCGCCATGCCGGTGCGGGACACGCCGCTGGGCTCGGCGCCCGCGGTCCAGCTGGTCGGCGCGAACGGCTACGGCCAGGGCACCGGCGGCGCCGTCCCGTGGAGGGTCGACTGCCTGCGCCCGACCCCGCTCACGACCGGGTGCTTCCCGTGGGCGATCGGCATGAGCCCCACCAACTACGACACGCAGGGCGCGGCGGCGATCAACTCGTACGTGCCGAGCCTCGTGCACTCCGGTGGGCTGCGCGCCGCCGGCTCCACGCAGACCCACACCTTGGGCTTCGCCGGCGACGTCCTCGCCCGGCGCGGCTCGGCGGCGATCGTCGACCCGACCACCGGGGAGGAGGCGATCAACGTCGCCGGCCGGTTCGAGCAGGGCGACCGCGGCCTGCTCGGCGACGCCGCCCTGCCGTGCGGCATCTCCGCTCCCGGGCACGTGTGGAACCTCCGCGCCGCGCAGATCGTCGACGCCGACGACGCCCAGGGCCTGCCGGACTGCGAGGCGGGTGCGGAGGACGCGCTCGCGCTGGACGACCGCGCCGAGATCGAGCCGCGGCCGGGGCTCGGCGAGCAGTTCGGCGCGTTCGCGTCGGTGCCGTCGTGCAGCGGCACGGTGATCGAGTTCCAGCCGGGCGCGTACGGCAAGCAGCAGACCCGCCGGATCAACGACCTGCTCGACGGGTCGTGCCCGAACCGGGTGTTCTGGTTCCGCCCCGCGGGCCCCAGCACCGCCGGCAACTACTGGTTCGACGTCGACGACACCACGAACCCGGACCGGAACCTCTGGAACTCGCTGATCATCGCCGACCCCACGGCGAGGGTCATCTTCGGCACCCCGAAGGGCGGCCTCAGCGCCGCGCACGCGGCCAGCGCCACGTTCCCCGACGCCTGCGACCCCGAGGCGGCGGGGGTGGAGGTCATCCTGAGCCCCCGCACGTCGCTGCGGCACGAAGCGGGCAAGGTCTCGATCTGCGACCGCGACGGCACCCTCTCCACCGACAACGTGCCCGCCGCGATCTGGCAGGCCGGTTCCGTGAACTCCGGATGGCAGGGCTACGCGGACCCCGCGCTCAGCACGGTCGTCCAGGTCCGCCGCACCTCGGGGATCAGCTGGAACTGGGGCAACAACGCCGTGGAGAGCCCGGGCAACTCGTGGTACCCGGACGGGAGCTCGTCGCGCTCGTGGGCCGAGTGCAAGGCGGTCGGAATCGCGACGAAGTGCGACTTCGACACGATCGTCCGCGCCCGGGGGATCGGCACCATCGACCACACGACCGGGCGGGCCCGACCCGAGCCCGCCCCCGGCCGGGTCGACAGCCTGATGGTGATCATGAACGCCGAGGTGGACGACGACAACGGGTTCAACCTCTACAAGGAGGACACGTCGTTCGGCACGACGGTCACCCTCTACAAGGCGGGTGCGCCGTCGCCGACGTGCGGGGTGTACTTCCCCTACAAGCAGAAGCGGATGGGGGCCGCCCACCCGCTCACCCTCGCGTTCGACCTCCGCAGCGCCAAGGGCCAGGCGATTGACGGGGTGCCCCACTGCAAGGACGTGGACCTCACGAGGGCCGACCTGCACGGCAGCGGTGTGGACGTCCAGGTGCGCCAGCGTCGCAACATCCCCGTCGACATCGGCATCGGTACGTACCGCGCTGACCTCCACGTCGACTCCGTCGAGCTGCGTGCCGGCTGGGACCTGCAGCCGACCACCGCGGTCGGGGGCAGTGGGTGGGAGAGCGCAGCGAACCTCCTGCCCACGTCACCGTTCACGTCGTCGAGCGATCATCGTCACGGGGGCTTCACCCTGAGCGGCTGCCCGGTGTTCCAGTCCTGCCCGACTGCGACCCACGAGGTGACGCTGGGCGGGTTCGACAACGAGGTGCATCCGCACGCGCCGATGTCGGGGAACCTGCGGGCGGCGGGATTGATCGTCACGGGCGAGACCACCGACAGTCACTTCTTCACCAACAACTCCTTCTACGACCGCGGCGGGGCGCCGGACATCTCCGACCACTCGAACTTCACGGCGCACATCTCGGGCTTGCGGGACGCTCCGGGGGCGACGTGCTCGGTGAACTGGTCGAAGGTGCCGTTCTGGGGGCAGTCCATCTACCTCGACCTGCTCGCGCCGCGGAGCGGCAACACCTGCGCCGGGGTCATCACCAGCGCCGAGCAACTCATCGGTGCGCAGGTGCGGCTCGAGGTGTATGTCGAGCGGAACAGCTGGGGGGCGTGGGTCGATTACGGCGTCCGCATCGACGGGGTGCAGTTCTCCACGGTCACCGACGGGGAGTACACGCGGCCGAGGGCGCCGAACGTGGTGACGATCGGCGGCGGGCCGGGGGCGACTCGTCGTTCACGATCTACGGGCAGATGTCCACGCCCCGCAACGACCTGGACATCCGTTGGCTGGGCGAGGCGCAGCGCGACGCCCAGGGCGACCCGGTGCCCATCGGTGGCGGCAACATGATCCTCAACGGGCTCGGCAGCTACGTGGCCCCCGAGGGCGAGGCCGGGATCATCTGCTGCTCGCCGAGCGAGCCCGCGGAGCGGATCGTCGAGCTCACCGCCGTGGTGGACCGCGGCGGGGGCAACACGGTCGTCGGCGGGCGGGCCCGGATCGTCGTCAGCGACATCGCCGGGCCGGGCTCGGGCCTCGTGATCGAGGACTGGTCCATCCGCTGACCGGTGGGCAGTGCACCGGCCACGTGGAGCGCCGCGACCTGCGTCCATCACCGTGCAGCACGCCTGCTCGGGCGGGTCTCGTCGGGGTCCCGAACGCAGGCGAACGGCGATGAACCTGGTTCACGCGCCCACCTGCCGCGACGGCGGAGATCGTGCGCCGCATTTTGGGCACTTCCACCTATTCGCTTGGGCAAACGGCACTCGTACCGTGCGAATCGTCACGATGGGTGGGGAGGGACAACGTTGCCTGTGGTGGCGTGCCAACCAAGAGGCGGGCTGGTCCGCACTGAAGTGAGGGAGAACCCAAGGATGAAGCTGATCGAGAAGCGCATGGAGCAGCGGGGACAGGGTGGCTTCACCCTGATCGAGCTCCTCGTGGTGATCGCGATCCTCGCCGTGCTCGGCGGTGCCGTGATCATCGGCATCGGCGCGATGCGGGAGAACGCCGAGAAGCAGGTCTGCAAGACCAACAAGGAGACCATCGAGACGGCCGCTGAGGCGTACAAGCTCGACCCGGCTCTCGATGCCTACCCGGAGGACGTCCAGGACCTGATCGACGAGGGGTACATCAAGAACAACAGCGCCATCGATCCTGACGACTGGGATCTCACCGACGGTGCGGCCGAGCCGGCCGAGGGGTCCGATTGCGAGGACGTGGACTTCACCTGATCCACTGATCACTTGTGTACTTCGGGCGGGACCGGTCTCCGGTCCCGCCCGATACCGTTTTGTGGGGAGGCGCGTGCCCTACGCTGCACGCCGCCACGAGGGGAGAGCCGACGTGACCCAGCCCGACACCGGACCGCTCGAGCAGCTGCTGCGCTACCTGTGGGACAACAGCGCGACCGACCTGCACCTGTGCGCCGGCACCCCGCCGCGGGTCCGCATCGACGGCAAGCTCTACGCGATCCCGCAGTCCGAGCCGGTCAGCGTCGAGTTCCTGGAGCACGCGCTGCGGGCGCTCATGGACGACGAGGACTGGGCCACCTACCAGCGTGAGCGCCAGCTCGACTTCGCGTTCAGCTGGCGCGACGTCGCACGCTTCCGAGCCAACGCCTACCACCAGCTCGACCGCCCCGCGATCGCGCTGCGCCTCATCCCGACCCACATCCCCACGCCGGAGGAGATCGGCCTGCCCCCGGCGACCGCGCAGCTGCTCACCCGCCCGCACGGGCTGGTGCTGATGACCGGCCCGACCGGGTCGGGCAAGTCGACGACGCTCGCCGCGATGATCGGCTGGATCAACCGCAACCGGCCGCTGCACATCCTCACCATCGAGGACCCGGTCGAGTACGTGCACACCTCACAGGTGGCGCTGGTCAACCAGCGCGAGATCGGCCAGGACGCCACCTCGTTCGCCGACGCCCTCCGAGCCGCGCTGCGCGAGGACCCCGACGTCGTGCTGGTCGGCGAGATGCGCGACCTCGAGACGATCCAGCTCACCCTCACCCTCGCCGAGACCGGCCACCTGGTGTTCGCCACCCTGCACACCAACGACGCCGCGCAGACCGTCGACCGCGTGATCGACGTGTTCCCCGCCGACCAGCAGGACCAGATCCGCACCCAGTTCTCGATGGCGCTCGCCGCGGTCATCTCGCAGCGGCTCGTGCCCCGCATCGGCGGCGGCCGGGTCGCCGCCTACGAGGTGCTGATGGCGACCTCGGCGATCTCCAACGTCATCCGCGAGGGCAAGGTCCGCCAGCTGCGCAACCTCATCGCCACCGGCCAGCGCGACGGGATGATGGTGATGGAGCAGTCGCTCGCGTCGCTGGTCGCCTCGGGTGTCATCACCTACGAGGACGCGGTCGCCGCGTCGGTGTACCCGGACGAGATCGCGGGGCTCGCCGCGCACCCCGAGGCGATCGACCCGGACGTGCCGCCACCGGCGCACTTCGTGATCGGTGCCGGTGCCCCCGGCGCACCGCCCCAGCACGGGTGAGCACCACACAGGTCGTCCTGGTCATCCTCGGGACGCTCGCCTACTTCGCCGTCGGTTCGTTCACCAACGTGGTGATCGACCGCCTGCCCGTGCACCTCGCCGAGCCGAACAAGTTCGGCGAGGAGTGGGACACCCGCCCCTGGGGGGAGGTGTTCGCCGGGCGCAGCCGCTGCTCCGGGTGTGGCACCGACATCGTGTGGCACCAGAACGTCCCGGTCATGTCGTGGCTCGCCCTGCGGGGACGCTGCGCCACCTGCGGGGTCGCCATCCCCGGCTACACGCCCGTGGTGGAGCTGCTCTGCCCGCTGCTGTTCCTCGGCGCGGTCGCCACGATCGGCATCGACGACTGGCGGCTCCTGCCGGCGCTGTGGCTCATCCCCGTCGGGGTCGCGATCGCGGTGATCGACCTGCGCACCCTCATCGTGCCGACCCGCATCGTGTGGCCCGCCTTCTTCGTCGCCGTCGCGCTCAGCGTGCTCACCGCGGCGATCGAGGGCGGCTGGGGGTGGCTGCTCAGCGCGGCCGTCGGGGTCGCCGTGCTGGCCGGCCCCCTGTTCGCGCTGTGGTTCCTGCTGCCCACCGGCATGGGCTTCGGCGACGTGCGACTCACCGTGCTGCTCGGCTGGTACCTCGGGTTCTACTCGGGGGTGCGGCCCGTCGCCGCGGTGATCCTCGCCCTGATCGCCCTGGTGGTCGCGTCGCTGGTCGGCATCGTGCTGGGCGTCGTCGTGCTCGGCGCACGGGGCCGCAAGGCCAAGGTGCCGTTCGGTCCCGCGCTCGTCATCGCCGCGTTCGTGTGCGTGGCCCTCGCCCCGGAGATCCTCGACCCCTTCGACGTGTTCTCGCTGGGCTGAGCCCGCTCGGGTGACCCGGACGCCGTCCGGGTCCGGGTCACGCCATCCAGTCGAGGTGGGGCAGGGGCGAGGACAGCACGGTCCACGCCGGCACGCCGTCGCGCTCGCCGCTGCGGACCGCGAGCACCACGTCGCCCTCGTCGCCGGGGACCTCGCCGGTGCCCGGGGGAGGCAGGCCGATCCCGCCGGCACCGTCCTCGATCGGGTGGACGGCCCGCTCCCTCGACGAACCCGGGCCGAGACGCACCAGCTCCGGCTCGGCGGGCTCGAGGTGGTCGCCCGGGTCGGCCAGGTGGCAGCTCCCGTCCTGGCCCAGCAGCACGGTCACCCGCGCCCCGGGGGCGTAGCCGTGGGCGTCGTGGCCGGCGCTGGCCTCGGCGTCGGGGACGAGGTCGCCGTCGACGTCGACCGCGATCACCCCCGGCCGCCAGTGCACGACGGTGGCCTCGACCGGGGTCGCCTCCCGGCGGTCGTGTGCGATGACCGGCATCGCGCACGGCCGGTGGGGATCGAACCGCAGGGCGATGCCCTCGGTGCGGCGGTCCGGGCGGACGGGACGTCCATCCTCGTGCGGTCCGCCACCGACGAAGCGCGCCTCGATCCGATCGGCGTCAGCTGCCGCGTCCGCCGGGTGCGCCGATGCCCGGTCGGAGCCCGCCGCCACCACCGTGGACATCACCGCCGCACCCGTCTCGGGGTCGAACCCCTCGAAGCGCCACTCCGAACCGGCGCGCACCGCGTGGTGGAGCCGGTTGCGGAGCCGCCGGCCGTACGGCTGCGAGCCGGCGCCGACGAGCTCGGCGAGCTGGGCGTCGGTCAGCACGAGGAACGGGTTGGCGCCCACGGCCGGTCGCGCCGTCGACCTGTCGGGCTGGTCGACGATCCGGAGCCGCCGTGCGTGCACGCCGATGCGCACGACCTCCGCGAACCGGTCGATGCCCGCCGCGGCGAGCGCGTCCAGCGCCCAGATGACGTCGGGGTCCTCGGTGCAGAGGAGGACCCGGTGGTCCCCTGCGCAGCACGCCGCCCAGAGCTCGGCCACGAGCCCGGTCGACAGCCGCTTCGTCGCCAGCGGGGTGATGTCGCGCTCGAGCGGTGAGTCGAGGCGGGACCGGTCGACCCGGTCCGGCTGCAGCACGGCGCGCCGGGCGACGGTGAGCGGGTCGCCGTCCTCGGCCATCTCGTCGGCCAGCGCGTCGAGCTGCGCGTCCCGCTCGTGCCAGGCCCGCTGCAGCTCGCCCGGCAGGCCGCGGGTCCGGATGGGGTCGAGGTCCGGGACGACGGCGAGCACCGCGATCGGGAAGTCCCAGCCGAGCGACCCGACCAGCTCCTGGAACGCTTCGGCGCGGGGGAGCTCGCCCACGCCGATCGAGCTGATGGCGGCGTTCGCGATCCCGTAGGGGTCGACCACCGCGACCGTGCGGGCACCCTCCGGCCTTCCCGCCGCGGGGTGCAGCGCACGCCCGAGCGGGCTCGACACCGCCCGGCCGCGGCGGCCCTCCGCGACCACGACCACCCGGTCGCCGGCCCGGCTGCCGCGGTGCACGCCCTCCGGCCAGTCCCCGCGGTCCCCGAGCACGAGCGTCTCGACGCCCAGGACGATCGGGTCGTGCAACGCGTCCGCGGCGACGGACGCGGCGTCCTCCTCCCGCACCGCGAGGTGCGGCACCACGCCCGCCTGCGCGTCGTCGACGACCGCGCCACGCCGCAGCAGCCGGCGCTCCGCACGGCTGAACGACCCCGCGAGCAGCAGCGGCACCGGAGCCGCGTAGCGGTGCAGGTGGTGCAGGTCGGCGTCGTGGCTGCACACGACCACCACCTCGGCGCGCTCGCGCTGCGCCGCGGGCACGGTGGCCGCGAGCTCGAGGGACACGGCGGCGACCAGGGCGTCGGCGCCGACCTCGCGGCGACCGTTCGTCGCGCCGAGCACGCGCCGCAGCGGCACCCCGCGGTGCCGCCCCCGACCCCATCGCGCCGACTCGGCCGACCACCACCGGTCGTTGCGGGTGGCGAGGCGCACCGCCGCCTCCTCGTCCGCGTCGCGTCCGAGCGCGACGGGAACGAACGGTCCCACCACGACGAGCTGTGCGACCTCGAGGCCGTAGCCGTGGAGCAGGTCGGCCAGTCGTTGCAGGTCCAGCTCGGCGTACCGGCGGCCGCGCAGCGATCCGACCCGGTGGGCCCAGGAGCCGAGGTCGACCACGACGTGCGCCCTCGGCGCGCCGCCAGCCGTCGAGCGCCGTCCGTTCGCGCGGCCCGCAGTCGTACCGGTCATCGATGCCCCTTCCTCGTCCCGTCGGCCACCAGCTGCTCGGCGCGGGACGTCGTCACCTTGAACATCCGGCGAGTCCTCATCCGGCAGCGTGCGCCGACGATGGGAAGAGCGACGGATCTCATCTCGGGGAAGGGGAGGACGTGGGAGCCAACTTCGTGACGGGGAGTTCCCGCGCGCGGCAACTGCTGGAGGCGGCCGCTGCCGCGGCGCTCCGCACGGTTCGGGCACATCCGGTGGCCAGCGCCGTGGCCGGCGCGTGCGCAGGGTTGGCCCTGGCGACGCTCGTGCTGACCCTCGCCCTCGGCGACCACCCGGACCCGGGGTTCTACGAGGCGATCATCGGCCTCGTGACGACGACGGTCGGCCTGTTCCTCGCGGCCCTCGCCGTCCTCGTCGACAAGCATTACAAGCGGCTCCGGTTGGCGGGTCACGTGGTGCTCAACCGCCCGGGCGTGATCGCCTCCGCGGTCGCCACGGGGCTGCTGACGCTCCTCGTCATCGGCGTGTCGTTCCGCGAGCTCAGCCCCGAGCTCGGCGAGGGCCCGGCCGCCGGCGGTGGCCTGCTCACCGCGCAGCGGCTCGTCCTCGTGATGACCGCGGTGCTGCTCGGCCTGCTCGCGCACCTCGCGTGGACCGTCGTGAGGTCCTGCTCGCCCGGGCAGCTCGCCAAGGCCCTCCGGCGGAGCGTCGACCGCGAGGCCGAGCAGGCGGGCCTCGCAGGGACGGATCGTGCGCCCGATCGTGAGCACCCGGAGGGTGCCGACCGCGCCGCGGGTCCTGCGCCGGTGGCGACGTTGCTGGCGCGACTCGAACCACTCGCGCTCGCCGAGCTCGAGGCCGACGACCTCGACGGCTTCCGGTGCGCCACCGACACGATCGCCCACATCTCCTGCCACCCGGACATGGACACCGCCACGCGCGAGGCGGCCGTCGCGAAGCTGAAGCACTGCTACGTGCGCGGTGCGCGGCGGCGCGACTTCGGGGTCGCCGCGCTCGACGCGATCGAGCGCGCGACGGCCCCGCCCTCCGCGGACGCATCCGGCTCGAAGGCCGGGGCTGCCCGCCTCGAGCCGCTGTCACGGGAGTACGAGGACCTGCTCGACGCGTTCCTCTCGGTGGAGCGCCCGTCACGGCAGCAGCTGGAGCGGCTCCTCCGCCTCGCCCACCGCCTGCTCGAGCGCGACCCGGACGCGACGTCGTGGCGCGACCGACGGGACGACGACCGCCTGTTCCAGAAGTTCCTCGCGCTCCGGCTCGACCGCAGCGCGCCACGGGACGTCCACCGGGAGCTCGACGAGTGGTTCCCGACCGTCCTCACCGGCAGCCGTCACCGCCCCAAGATCGCCATGGTCGTGAAGTTCGGCCTCCACGCCGCGCAGGAGAGGGACCGAGGCGTCGGCGATGCCGCCGCGATCGACGGCCAGGTGCCGATGGCCTCCATCCTCGGCACGACGCTCGGAGTCCTCCTCGAGCGCGACGACCGGACGACCCTCGGCATGCTCCCGGTGACGGAGCTGCTGGAGCTCGCGTGCCACCCGGGCGTCACCGAGACCGACGACGTGTTCCTCGATCCGCTGGCGAAGGTCCTCGTCCGCCGGCTCTCCAGCGGGACCGGCGCGGACCTCCGGCGGGAGTTGGCGCGACTGGCCGACGAGCACCGCCTCTCGCTGGACCACGTCCACCGGCTCGCGTCCGAGGTCGCGATCGACGGCGAGGTGGTTCCGGTCGAGCTCATCAACCCCACCGGCGACCCGCAGGAGGTCGTGGGCTGGGCCGAGCGCCTGTCCGCCGTGGTCGCCCGGCGTGCGGACGAGGTGTCCGCCGAGGACGTGCCGGGCACCCGCGCTGCCTTCGTCACCGAACTTCGCCGGCAACGCTGCCGCCTCACCAAGGCGTTGGAGTCCCACGAGCCGTCGAGCTCGAGCGCGGGGGTCGTCGGGTTCGCCCTCATGGAGGCACTGGCCCGCCACGCGCGGGCGGGTGGGCACACGGGCACCTCCCTCCTCGCTCCGTCCGGCAGCCCCGACCGGGTGGACGCCCGGCTGCTCGGCGCCTTCGTCGGGTCCGTGGGCTCCGAGGGGTGGCGGGCCGACGACCCGGGCTGGCTCGCCGACACGATCGGCGGGTGCATCCCGGCCACCGGTCGGATGCTGCAGTCGGCCATCGACCGGTTGGTGCCCACGCGCGAGGACGGCGACCCGGACGGCGCGCCGGCCGTGGACCCGGCGGTGCTCCTGGCCGCGCTGCTGCTCGCCGTCGAGCACCACCTCGCGGTGCAGGCTGGCGGGACGCCCCCGCCCGCAGGGGAGGACCAGGACGGCGCCGACGCCCCGGGGGACGAGCCCGTGGCCCGCCCGTCCGGCGCGTGGCTGACCAGCACCACGCACGGCATCGGGACCTTGCTCGGCGCGCTGAACCGGGCCCCTGGGGCCTGGGGGGCGATCGCGGCCGACGGCGCGGTCCTCGACGCCGCCGTGTCGTCCCTCCACGCCCTCGCGGCCTCGTTGGCGGAGCAGGACGTCGCCCCGCCGAGGTTGGAGGTCGTGTGGGAGCTGCGCGACGCACTCGAGGCGCTCCGCCGCGAGGACGACCTCCACTCGGCGGACGCGACCTCCGACGCCGAGTCCGGCGACGCCGACGAGGACGACGACGAGGACGAGCGCCGGGACGCCCGGCGCGACGCGGACAAGCTCGCCCTCCTCGAGGAGGAGGAAGGGGGGGACCACGGCGACCTCGTCACCGACGCCCTCACGTGCCTCGACGCAGTCGAGGAGCGCGCCGCGGCGAACGAGGGGCGGCGGTGGCTGGACTCGCGACGCTCGGCGCGCCGCAGGTTCACCGAGGCGCTCCGGCGTCCGGAGGTCGCCAGCCGGTGGACCGAGGTCCTGGCGCCGTCGTTCTGGGAGGCGCTCGAGCAGACGCTGGAGGACCAGACCTCCATGCCGGCCCGCGTCGCCAACGGGCTGGCCGAGCTCCCGTGGTCGGAGGGAGGGAGCGGCGCGACGCACGACAGCGAGGTGCGCGTGCGCTCGAGGCTGGTCGACTGGCTCTCGCAGTGCGCCAACCCCGACTTCGACGACGTCGCCCGACTGCTGGGCGCGTTCGGGCCCGGGGAAGGGGAGCAGGCCGAGCGCATGGTCGAGCACGCCCTCGCCCTCGCCCGCGGCCGCGGCGTGGCGTCGCTCAAGCGCTTGTGGCTCTCGATCGCGGAGGTCGCGCCACCGGAGCTGATCGCCGCGCACGCGACGGACATGCCCGGCGGGCTGCTCCGCGAGGTCGTCGATCGGCTCGATGACGGACGGCGTCGCGAGTACACCGACGCGCTCGCCGAGCGGATCGACGAGTGCGACGACGCCTCCCGGTGCGCCTCGCGCCGCTACGTCGGCCACCTCCGGCGGCGTGCCCGCAGCACGTCACGCAGGGGTGGGGCACCGGTGGACGTGGACCCGCGGCTGGCGATCCTGGCCATGGGCCACCTCATGCGCCACCACCCGGAGCAGTACGTGCCCCGCGCGCTGTGGCGCAGGGCCCTCCGTTCGCTCCACGAGGTGGACGCCCCCACGCGGGGAGAGCTGGCCGCCACGGCGGTGACGTCGCTCGCCGAGGCAGCGGAGGTCGACCTCGGGCTGCTCACCGACGCGGTCGTCCAGCTCAGCTCGGCCGACCCGGTCCGGGCCCTGCGCATGGTCGACGAGCTGACCGAGCGAGGCCGGATCACCTCCGACGAGCGACAACGCCTGTGGGGTCGGGCGGCGAGGTCCGCCGAGCGTCCCGGCACGGTCGCGGTGTGCGCCCTCGTGTCGCGGACGAACTCCGACGTGGCCCCGGCGAGGCTCGACGACTGGACCGACGAGGACCGCGAGGAGTTCCGGCGACAGCTCGGCGCGCTCATCGAGGCCACCTGCGTCGACGACGAGCACTGCACCGCGGTCGGGCGGGTCAAGCACGCCGCCCACCTCGTCCGCAAGGACGACGGGCCCACCGAGCTCGAGACCTCGTCCGTGCTGTTCGCCGTCGAGCACGTGCTCGACGCGCATCCGGGGGTCGAGGTGCCGCCGGTCCTGCAGCGCCACCTGGTCCAGGACCGCCGGACGACGAGCGGCGCCGCCTCGGCGGGTGCGCTGCCGGTCCTGCTGCGGATGGTGACCGGCGGGTCGGGCGTCGACTACGGCGCCGTCGGCGTGCTGGCGAACGAGCTCGCGGCGAGCGACCTCCCGGGGGCGGTCGCGCTGCTGACCGACACCGCGGCGAGCTGCACGACGACCCCACAGCAGGTCGCGTTCTGGTCCGCGGTGAGCGAGCGGCTCGACGAGCCGCGGTTGATGGCCAACGTCGCCGGGTTGCTGAGCGCGGGGACGCTCGCGGAACGCCTGTCGGCCCGGGACGAGGCCTGGCGCAACCGCTACTGGGACGAGCTCGAGCGGTCGTGGGAGCGCGGCTGCGACACGACCTCGGACGACGAACCCGCCGCGCAGGTGCTGCGGCGCTCCGGCGGTCGCCTGCAGGCAGCGCTCAAGGAGCCCGGCAAGGCCAGCGCGGACGCCGGCGAGCTGGAGCTGTTCCTGCGAGCGGTGCGCCACCACGCGCGACGCCACGGGGGTGCCCGCATCCCCGGCGACTGGAAGCGCGTCGCGACCGGCACCCTTCATGCGCTGGACGGCAGCACGTCGTTGGCCTCGTGCCGCGCGCTCGTCAGCGAGATCGACCGCCTGGCCCGGACGCGGGTCAGGGCCTAGGAACCGCCGGGGGCGGGACGGGCCGGGCTCAGGTGCAGTCGACGTCGAGCGGGCTGGTCGGGGTCCGCTCGAACGAGTTGAGGCCCACGGCACGGAAGAAGCGGCCGGGATCCGTCTCGACGTAGTCCCGGATGTCGTCGCCGCGGAGCGAGGCCGCGTACGCGGCGCGCTCGTAGGTCTCCTTCTCGACCCTGCACACGGCTTCCTCGGCACCCGAGCGGGTACCGCCGAGGCCGATGACGGCGACGCCGCCGAGGACCGCGAAGATCGCGAGGGCGACCATCATCTCGATGAGCGTGAACCCGCCCTGACCCCGGTCGCGCCGCCGTACATCCATCCTGAGCTCGCCCCTCTCACGTGGTGGTGCCGGTGGTGACCTCCCGCCTCGGAGCGCGGTCGGCGCCGGCAACGACACCCCATTGGGTACGCACCCGTCGGAGGGGATGCAAACGATCGGGTAGATCCGCCCACGCCCCTGGGCCCTGCGATCCATCGGTGGCGGGCGGGCCAGCTTGTACCGTTCCTCCACGATGGGAAGGTGGATCACGCGGGCGTCGGCCGTCGTGGTCGTCGCGGCGCTCCTCACCGGGTGTCGCGGCGGTGACATCGAAGTCACTGTGCGCGGCGACGGCTCGGGCGTCGTCGTCGCCGAGCTGTACCCCTCCCGCGAGGTGCTCGCGCAGCTCGACGCCCTGGACCTCGACGCGATCGTCGAGCGCACCCTGCCCTCCGACGCGGACGTGGAGCTCGAGGAGGTCGAGGTCCGGGGTCGCCGCGGCTACCGGGTGGAGGTCGGCTTCGACGACCACGCGGACCTCCCCGGCGTGCTCGTCGACGGGGTGGACGTCGCCGGCCGCCGGGTGCAGCTGCTGAGCTCGTTCGACCTGCGCCAGCTCGAGGGTGAGTGGCACCTCGACGCGGTCGTGAACCCGGTGACCGCGATGACGGGAGGGCCCGCGAGCGACGGGCTGGCCGCCCAGGTCGACGCGGTGCTGCGCTCCGCGACCGCGCTCACCGGGCGCAGCGGGATCGAGCTGTCGATCGCGCTGCCCGGCAACGTCGTCGCCTCGAACGCCGACGAGGTCGACGGGGGCACCGCCACCTGGGACCTCACCGGGCTGAGCGCCCCCACCCGGCTGACGATGCGGACCGAACCGAAGGAGCTGCCGACCGGGCTCGTGCTCGCGGTCGGGACCGGGGCGGCGCTGCTCGTGCTCGGCATCGTCCTGTGGGCCGTCGGCGCCACGCGCCGCCAGCGCGTTCGTGCGCGGAGGATCCGCCCGCAGCGGGCAGGTCGCAAGGGCGTCGAGGCGCCCGCAGCGTGGGGCCCGCCCCCGCGGCACGCGATCGGCTTCGAGCCCGCCGAGCCCGGGGGACCCTCGACGAGCGACCGTCCCCACCCGCTCCCGCCGCTCACCGGCGGCGGGCCCGCCGAGCCGCCGCCACCGCCGCCGACCGAACCCGTGGCGCCCCCGCAGCCGCCACCCGCCGCGCCGGTGCCGCCGCTGCCCCCGCCGGGTGCGCCCGCGCCACCCGCGCCACCCGTGCCGCCACCTGCGCCCGTCGCGCCCGCGTCACCCGTGCCGCCACCTGCGCCGGAGCCGCACCCGACGCCGCACCCGGCACCGCCGAAGCCGGGCTGGTACCCCGACCCGAAGAACCCCACGCGGGTGCGCTGGTGGGACGGCACGACGTGGACCGCGCACTTCGACTGACGGGCGCCGCCACCCGGCCCGGCGTCACGGCCCTTGGCTACGGTGGTCGCACCTTCCCCTCCCGGTGCAGTACGAGGGGACGCCCATGCCGTTGAGCGAGCGGAGCCGCTCCGCCATCTTCCGGAAGCTGAGTGTCGTCGTGGACGAGGAGTCGATCGAGGAGCTGCGCTCGCACTTCCCCGCACGCGACGTCGAAGAGCCCGTCACCGAGGACCACGTGCGGGCCGAGTTCGTGGTGGGCACCGTCCTCGGGGCGGCGATCCCCATGACCGGGATCCTGCTCGGCGCCATCCTGGCGACCGCATGAACGGGGAACCCGCCACGGCCCGGCCACCGCAGGTGGTCGCCGCGGCGCTCCGCGACTCGGTCACCGCCGCGGTGCGGGGCAAGGAGCGGGTGGTCGACCTGGCGCTCGCCACCCTCCTCGCGGGAGGGCACCTGCTGGTCGAGGACCTCCCCGGTACCGGCAAGACGCTGCTCGCGAAGAGCATCGCCTCCTCGATCGGCGGGCGCTTCGGGCGAGTGCAGTGCACGCCCGACCTGCTGCCCACCGACATCACCGGCACCTCCGTGTACCGGCCCGACACCGGCGAGTGGCAGTTCCGTCCCGGGCCGATCTTCGGCCACGTCGTGCTCGTCGACGAGGTCAACCGCGCCTCGCCGCGCACCCAGGCCGCGCTGCTGGAGCCGATGGAGGAGCACCAGGTGACCGTGGACGGCACCACCTGGTCGCTGCCGCACCCGTTCTTCCTCATCGCCACCCAGAACCCGTTCGGGCAGGTCGGCACCTTCCCGCTGCCCGAGAGCCAGCTCGACCGGTTCGCGCTCGTGCTGTCGGTCGGGCTGCCCGACCGCGCCTCGGAGCGCGAGATCGTCACCGGCGCCGGCGGCGTCGACGTGCTCCCGTCGCTGCGGCCCGTCACCACCCCCGACGAGGTCGCCGCGTCGGTGGGCGCCACCGCCCGCACCCACTGCGACGACAAGGTCGTCGAGTACCTGCTCGACCTCGTGGACGCCACCCGCGCCGAGCCGCGGCTCACCCAGGGCGCGTCCCCACGCGCGTCGTCGGGGCTCATGCACCTCGCCAGGGCCCACGCCGTGGTCACCGGGCGCGACTACGTCACCCCCGACGACATCCAGGCCGTGTTCGTCGGGGCGCTCGCGCACCGGGTCACCGTCGGTGGCCGCGTCGACACCGCCGCCGCGGCCGAGGTGCTGTCGTGGCTCGTCACCCAGGTCCCGGTCCCGAGGCCATGACCGCCAGGTCCGCCGACCGCGAGCGGACCGTCGTGCGGCCGACCGTGTTCGGCGTCGTCGTCACGCTCGGCGTGGCGGTCGCCCTCGCGCTGCGCCCCGCCGTGGCCGACCCGTCGGTGATCGGGTTCGTGTGGGCCGGCCTCGCCGGCGCCGTGGTCCTCGGCGTCATGTGGCCGGTGGTCACGGTCCGCCGCCTCGGGCTGCGCGTCCGCAGCGCGCCGACCGACCTGGTCGTCGACCAGCTCGGCACGCTCGAGGTCGAGCTGCACGGGCGGGCCTCGGGGCTGCGCCTGTGGGCCACCGGGCAGGAGGCGGTGGTGGTCGACGTGGTCGCGCCCGGCACCGTCCGGCTGCCGTTCACCGTCGGACGCCGCGGCGCCTACGGCCGGGTGCGGGTCGAGGTGGGCAGCGACGCCCCGTTCGCGATCGTCGCCGCGACCCGCACCCGCATCCTCGCCCTGCCCCACCGCCTCCACGTCGGGCCGGTCCCGGCGCCCGAGGCCGCGCCGCACGGCGAGCTCGCGGGTGACCACGCCGCGACGCGCCCGGCGGGGGTGAGCCAGCGCGGCGACTCGGTGCGCGGCGTGCGCCCCTACGTGACGGGGGACCCGTCGCACCTGGTGCACTGGCCCTCCACCGCACGCACCGGCACCCTCGCGGTCCGGGAGCTCGAGCCGCCGTCGACCCGGGCGATCGCGGTCGTGGTGGACCTGCGCACCGGCGAGGGCGAGCACGCGTCCGCCACGGGCGATGCCGCCGACGCCGCGGTCGAGCACGCCGCGGCGCGCGCGGCCGGGCTCGCCGAGTCCGCGCTCGACCAGGGCTCACGGGTCCTGCTGTGCACCGCGGAGGAGACCGGGCCGGTGGCCGCCGAGGTCGCCGACGGGCGGGCCCTGCTCCGGCGGCTCGCGCTCGCCGTGCCCGGCGCACCCGGCACGGCCCCCGACGACTGGCAGCAGGTGCGCGTCACCCCGGGCCCGCTCCCACCCGCACCGCCCGCACCCGACGTGCCGGCCGCGCCACCGGCCGAGGCCGACGCGCCGACCCGACGCCGCGAGCGGCGCGACCGGCGCTCGGGGGACCGGCGCACGATCACCCCGCGGCGGGTCGCCGCGCTCACCGCGCTCGTCGCCGCCCAGCTCTACGCGGCCCTGTCGACGCTGCCGGGCGACGGCGGCGCGCGGCTGCCGGCGCTCGCCGCCGCGGCGTGCGCCGGCCTCGCCATGTTCGGCCTCCGATCCGTGCCGATCCGCTGGATCGTGCGCGGCTTCACCGTGCTGAGCGGCGCGCTCGTCGCACGGTTCGGCGAGCTCGGCATCGAGGGCGGACTGCAGGGCTCGTGGACCGTGCTCGCCTGGCTCGCCGCGACGGCCGCCGCGCTCACGCTCGCACCCTCGAGCCGCTCCGTCGCCGGCGCGCACGGCATCGTGCTCGACGCCCAGGACCTCGACCGGGCACCCCGACCCGACGCCGAACGCCTCGGCGTGGCTCGCCGGGCGACCGTGCCGGTCGCGGTGCTCGTCGCGTCGGTCGCGCTCGTCGGTGCCGTCGCCCTGCTCGTCGGGCCCCGCGTCGGGAACGCCTTCCCCGCCGGATCCAAGGCCGGTGACGTGCTCGACTTCGCCGACCGCCGCGGCGACAACGTGCTCGCCGCGGCCGACGCGCTCGACATGACCCGGCGTCCCCGCCTGTCGGACCGCGTCGTGATGTCGGTGCGCTCACCGATCACCTCGTTCTGGCGCACCGAGGTGTTCGACGTGTGGGACGGCTCCCGTTGGACCCGCTCCCGGGGGAACGAGGGCCGGCTCGTCGGCGACGACGGCACGATCCGCCCCGACGCCCACGACCTCGCCGCGACCCGGGGTGAGCCCACCACCCAGGAGGTTCGCATCGAGGCCGGGTTCGCGACCGCGCTACCCAGCGCGGCGGCCCCCGTGTGGGTCGACTCGCCCGTGCAGCTCGCGCAGCGCTCGGACGGCACCCTCGTGTCGCCCTACGAGCCGCTGGGCCGCGGGTCCACCTACACCGTCCGCAGCCGCCAGGTGCGCGTCGACGCGGACGCGCTGCGCCGCGCCGGCGACGACGTGCCCGCCGCGATCCTCGACCGGTACGCGTCGCCGCCGCGCACCACCGAGCGGGTCCGCCACCTCGCGGAGGAGGCCACCGCCGGCGCGACCAACGACTACGACCGCATCCGCGCCATCGAGGCGTGGATGGACGAGCACACCGAGTACTCGCTCGACGCGCCCCTCTCGCCGCGGGGCGTCGACGTCGTCGACCACTTCCTGTTCGAGGAGCGCCTCGGGTGGTGCGAGCAGATCGCGAGCAGCCTCGTGGTGATGGCGCGCAGCGTCGGCATCCCGGCCCGCGTCGCGACGGGCTTCGCGCCGGGGGAGTGGGACGGGGTCACCCAGCGGTTCGTCGTGCGCGAGCGCGACGCGCACGCGTGGGCCGAGGTGTGGTTCCCCGGTGCCGGCTGGGTGCCGTTCGACCCCACCGCCAGCGTGCCGCTCGCCGGGACCGCCGAGGCCACCGCCGGTGCCGCCGCCTACGACCTGCGCGAGGTGCTCGGCGCGGTGCTGCTCGCCGCCGGGGTCGTCGCCCTCTCCGCCGGCTCGGTCCGCCGCCGCGTCGAGCGGTGGGGCGAGCGCTGGCGGGCCCGCCGCCGGCTCCGCCGCCTGCGGCGCACCACCTGGGACGTCGCCGAGGAGCTGCGCATCGAGCAGGTCGGCGCCGCCGCCGGGCGGCCGCGGTGCCCGGGCGAGACCGTCTCGACCTATTCGGCGGTCGTCGCCGAGCTCGTCGCGGAACCGGAGCTGGCGCGCGTCGGCGCCGAGGTCGACCGGGCCCGCTACGCCCGGGGACCCCAACCCGATTGACCGATCGGTCCAAACTCAGCACACTTGTGGGCACACCGACCGCACCGGCGAGGTAGCGGAGGGGGCGACCAACACCACGGCGGGGCGGCGGAACTCAGGGGGTCCGACGCAGGACGTGTCGCGTCCCGACTCGCGGGGAGGGCGAATCGGTGGCTGGGGGGGGGAACGGAGGCCGGGAGGTCCGGGGCGCCGGGCTCCACGCGCCGCGCCGGGTCCCCGTCCGCTCCCGCGCCCGCTCGGGCCGGGTGGTCGGTCGCCCCGTGGCCGGGCAGCACGGGTTCGGCCTCGCCGAGGTCCTCATCTGCCTCGTCCTCATCGCGACGCTGTCGGTCGCGCTCATCGCCGGCCTGCTGACCCAGATCCGGGCCAGCGACACCACCAGCCGCCGCCAGGAGGTGGACCTCGTGCTCGCGCACTACGCGGAGCACGTCCGGTCCCTCGACTACGACGGCTGCGGGATCCCCGGCGACGGCGGGTACACCGCACCCGACGGGATGACCGCGCAGATCGTCGAGGTCGAGCACTGGCGCAAGGCCACCGGCCAGTTCGCGGCGTCCTGCGCGTTGGACGGCGACGGCCAGCCGATCGACGACGGGGCGGTGCGGCTCACGCTGCGCGTCGAGTACGGCAGCCTCGGCGCCGAGACCCAGGTGGTGAAGGTGCGGTGAGCGCGCACACCGTCGCCCGCCGCCGCGGCCAGTCCGGCGTCACGCTGGTCGAGCTGCTCATCGCGCTGCTGCTCGCCACGATGCTGATCGTCCCGCTCGTCGCGTGGGGCACGTTCGCGCTGCGCCACAAGCCCGTCGCCCGCGACGGGTTGGTGCGCGTCGCCGGGAGCGCGCTGCTGTTCCACCACTTCCCCAAGGACGTCGCCACCGCGGGCGGCGCCGCGATCGACGAGGAGATGGCCGAGCAGGTCGAGCTCGCCTGGAACTTCGAGGACTGCATCGGCGGTGCCGCCTCCTCCGACGTGGTGCTGGTGCTGCTGCGCGGCGGGCCGGAGCCGTCGAAGATCGTCTACTCCGAGACGGCCTCGCCCACCGAGCCGGGGGCCGGGGTCCTCCATCGGCGCGAGTGCGACGCCCAGGACGGCACCGGCACCGAGGAGTCCGAGCTGATCGAGGCGGTGCAGCGGGGCTCCACCACGGTCACCTGCTCGGACGCGGACGAGCTCGTCCCGTGCAAGCACATCGAGCTGCGCACCACCCCGGTCGCCAGCGGCGAGGAGATCGTCCTCGCCGCGACGCGTCGGGTCGACATGGTCGCGGTGCAGCACCTGGTGAGTGACAACCGCGTGCCGATCGCCCGCATCGAGGTCGAGTCGCAGGCGCTCGTGCCCGGACCCGGCGGCGGGTACCCGGTGGTGCTGTCGTCCGCGGCGTCGAGGGACCCCGACGGCCAGATCGTCTGCTACCAGTGGGTCTTCCCGACCGCCGCGTGGGGGTCCGGCCCCGCTGCCGAGCCGGACCGGGTCACGATCGAGGTGCCGCCCGAGCCCGAGGAGGGCGCACCCGAGCCGGACCCGGACCACACATGGTGCCCCGAGGACGCGGCCCCGCCGATCGTGCAGGCCGACCGGGACGACCCGACCTTCCACCTCCACCAGCGGGTGCTGCCCAACCCGGGCGTCTACTACGTCGAGCTCACCGTCACCGACGACAAGGGCCACTCGTCGACCAACTACAAGCGCATCGAGGTGGTCCAGCCCGACCCGGTGGCGGCGGCGCGCGCGGAGATCGTGGCCGGTGGGGGGACCCCGGGTGGGACCGTGATCGAGCTGGCGGCCCGGTGGATCGACGAGGACACCGGCGTGGAGACCGGCTCCCACCACCCGGACGGCACGATCGTCTCGTACGAGTGGGCGGTCGTCGCCGCCCACGGCGGGCCGGAGTCCGCGTTCTACGCGGTGCGCGAGGGCCCCGGCCCCTGGTACGTCGCCCTGCCGGAGTGGATCCAGGGCACGGTGCTGGTGCGGCTGACCGTGACCGACTCCGAGGGCCGGACCGCGCACGCGCCCGCGAGCGTGGAGCTCGGTTGGGACCCGCCCCTGCCGCTCGAGCCCGACGGGGAATGGACCCCACCGGTGCGCGTCGACCCGCCGCCACCGCCGACCGGCGGCGCGCACGAGCCGCCGGTCGACCTGCGGTTCGCGGCGCGCACGAGCTCCACCGCGATGGACCTGTGGCAGGTGCTCGAGTGGACCGGCCCCGCCGTACTCGACCGCTACCGCGTCGAGTACCGCCACCGCGGGCCCGGCTGCGACGTGACCCACGTGCGGCTCCTCGACCCGAGCCCCACCCCCTCCGCGCTGCTCCACCCGAGTCTGTGCCCACGCCACGCCAGCGCGGTGTCGGAGGTGCGGGTGGGCGCCGAGCTGGAGGACCGCATCGGGTGGTCGGACTGGGTCACCTACGACCCCGGTTCGTGGCGCACCGACCCGAACATCCTCGAACCGGACGAGGGGGACTGAGGCTGCCATGCGGTGGCGAGCACGCCTGGAGCGACGACGAGCGGCGCGGGGCCAGCAGGGCTACGCGCTGCTGATCGTGCTCGTCGTGCACCTCGTGGTGTTCCTCCTCCTCACGGCGCTGGTCGGGCTGACGCTGACGACGATGCGGGTCGAAGAGGGATCGGAGCGGGCCGACCAGGAGCTGCGCGCGCTCGAGGGTGCGCTCGACGCGGCGATCAACCAGATGCGCTACGAGCCGCACCGGTTCGCCGGGCCGTGCGCGCTCGAGCCGCCGGTGGAGCGGGTCGCCGAGCTGAGCTTCCCGCGCCAGGGCGGCCGGGAGGTGCACGTCGAGCTCGACGACTGCCAGGTGGCCGAGTCGTCGCTCCAGCTGACCGCCGACCAGGTCCGGCTCACCTCCGAGCGCGGCTACACCGGCGACATCCCCTGGTCGAGCGCGCCGTGGGGCGACGTCGGGTTGAACGGGGCGGCGCTGCAGAGCGAGCGGCCCAACCTGGTCCACATCGGGGGCGAGGCGCTGCGGTTCGACTCGAGCGTCACCGCGAGGAACGGCGCCGCACCGCTGCGGACCCCGACCAGCGGCACACCGGCGGTCGTCGTCGCCGGGGAGTACACCCAGGGCAGCCAGGGGATCGGCGGCAGCGCGGCGCAGCCCTGCGGCGTGCTCGCGCTGCCCGGGCCGGCGCGCATCGCCGACTTCGGCGGCACCGGCGACCCCGAGTGCGGCTCGCCGGTCGAGATCGACCCGGGCCTCACCGAGCCGGAGGCGCCGTTCGAGGTCACCCCCGGGAACGTCACCATCCCGCACGCGGGGTGCGTGTTCGAGGTCTACGACATCCGCCCCGGCTACTACGACCAGGCGGCGGTCAACGAGCTGCACAGCGGATCAACCGCAACGCGCCCGGCGCCTACTCGCAGTGCGGGCACTGGCGGACCTTCCACTTCCACCCCGGCGTCTACTACTTCGACGTCGACGAGCTCATCCTCGACCAGGCCCGCGGCTACTTCGTGTTCGGCCAGCCCAACGGCTGGGTCCCCCGCCTCGTCGAGGGGCCCGACGGCGAGCTCGTCGACAACCCCGAGCTCGAGGGGAAGGACGTCAACTCGGAGGTCGGGGTGGCCAACCAGCCCGGGATCCGCCGGAACCCGCACGCCGAGCTCTGCGACCGCGACCGGTCGGGGGTCACCCTCGTGCTCTCGCCGCGCACGAAGTTCGTCCACCGGTCCGGGCGGGTCGACATGTGCCCCGCGTTCTCGCCGTTCGAGGGCCAACCGCCGCTGCCCGCCATCTACCAGCCGACCTCGGTGCCGACCGGCGTCGACACCCAGCACGACCCGCTGCACCGGGAGTTCAACTGCAACCCGGGCAACCAGTCCAGCTCGGGGCGGGACCTCGTGGAGCCGCCGCTCCTCGGGAGCGGGAGCCGGTCGGACGCCGACATGTTCCAGATCCCTCCCCTCCCCTCGGGCCAGTGCCGCAACGGGCGGACCCTGCGGGTGTACCTGGACGCGAAGGACCCGAAGCCGCTGCGCAACGCACGCGTGCTCATCGAGGGCTTGGAGCCCGACACCCCGACGAACCTGATCCGCAACCGGTTCACGATGATCTCGGTGTTCGACGGCTCCGGGAACCGGATCTGCACCACCACCGCGCAGCTCGGGATCGCGAACGGCAAGCGCAACACCGAGCGGTGGGCGAACTCGGTGGACCTGATGACCGGGTCGTGCAAGGAACCCCGGCCGAACAAGACCTACGACCCCCGCTACCCGAACAGCCAGATCCCGAACAAGCTCGACGTCTTCGGCAACGACAACGACAAGTACCGGGTCAACGAGCAGGCGCTGACGCACGAGTCGCAGCTCGACGGCCACCTCGAGATCACCGAGTACATGACGATGCTGCTCCCGATCGTCACGCAGAGCGCGACGATCGATGCCGTCCGGGTGATCACGAACTCCGACGACGTCGCCGCCGAGGTCGAGGGCATCGGTCCCGGTGGCCCGGGCGCGGACGGGACCTGGGTCCCCGCCGCCGGCGCGTCGGGCACCGACCTGCGGGCGGTGCCGGCCATGCGTGCGGGGTGCGAGCACCTGCTGATCTGCGTCGTGAACGCCCCCGGGCGCACGCCGGGGGAGCCGTTCGTGCACGAGATGGTGCTCGAGGGGCTCGACGTCGAGATCCCGCCCGCGTACCTCGCCGAGGACATCGACCCGCACGTCCAGGCGCTGCGGGTGCTGGTGGACCTCGACGCGATGTACTGCCCGGACAACCCCAACGGGTCCGGCGAGTGCAGCTACGGCAGCTCGTGGGTCGACGACATCGTCAAGGACACCTACTTCGGCAAGGAGGCCACCTTCCGGCTGGAGATCGAGACCGACCGGGGCCGGCGTTGCGCGGTCCGCGAGGGCTACCTCCACTCCTCGCAGGTCCTCGCGTTCGACCTGTCGCCCACGAGCCCCGTGCCGGACGACGACGGCTGCGACGCGGTGTTCGACCACTACAGCGACCTGTCGTGCAGCGACCCCAGCGACCCGGGGCCGTGCACGCGGCTGCGGTTGCGGGTGGAGATGCCCTGCATCCGCGACTGGTTCGGCGGGGCGCCCTGGAGGTGCGCCGCCAACGGCGACGAGCGGTTCCAGGTGCGACCACCGGCGATCCGCGGCGTGCGCCTCGAGCTCGAGACCGACTCCTACCTCGGCGAGCGGCCCACCTCGCAGGTGACCGTCAACGCGACGACGACCGAGTACGGCGACAGCTTCAACGTGGTCGGCAAGGTGTGGATGCCGCGTGCCACGCTCGACATCCACTGGTTCGGCGACGTGACCGAGGGGCGGCCGCTGGTGACCGACGAGCTCGTGCTCGGCGCGCTCGGCAGCCGGATCCACGCGCCGCCGAGCCGGCTCGGCGACCCGAACTTCACCGCGGCCGACCGCTACCTGGTGTGCTGCGAGGAGCGGCAGGCGCCGATGCGGCACGTGCGGCTCACGGCCAGGACCGGCGACCGGGCGCTGCAGGCGGAGGTGCTCTTCACCGACGTCGCCCCCGTGGAGGGGGGGGAGGCAGCGTGTACGAGCCCGGCTACAAGGTCGAGATCCTCGACTGGCAGACCTGCGACCGCGGCCGCTGCGTGGGCGAGTGACCCGGGGCGCGCCCTCGCCCGCGCCATCAGCACGCGGCGGGACGGCCGCGCCGCGCTCCGTGGCGGGCGCCGCCGTGCTCGTTGACGGATCCGGAGGGCGACGGCAACACTGGGGAACGGCCGTTGTGCGGCGAACGGCCCGCGTGGTGGTCGCGGGCGCAGGGGTGCGCGTGGTGCGAAGGGAGTGCGGCAGCGAGTGAGGGGAGCACAGCGCCGTACCGGCGTGCCAGGTCGGGCCGCCGTCGTCCGCCCGTGCGCGAGGCGCGCGGGGGCCGCCCGCGTCACCGCAGCGCCGACCGGGCAGGGCGGCGCGAGCCTGCTGGAGGTGCTCCTCGCGGTCGTGCTCGTGGGCACGGTCATCATCGCCCTCGCCGCCGGGATGCTGGCGCTCATCCGCGCCACCCGGACCACCTCGGACCAGCAGCGGGCGCAGTCCGCGCTGCTCAGCTACGCCGAGAGCCTCAAGTCCTCCCCGTACCTGCCGTGCGGGTCGAACCCACCGCCCAGCCCCGCCGCGTACGAGGCCTCCCACGACGCCCAGCCCGAGCGCTGGAACCCCGCCGACCACGCCCGGCTCGACGCGTCGATCGACCGGGTGCAGTTCTGGCACGACGGCGGCGGGTACGGCACCTACGAGGACAACTGCCCCGCCGGTGGTGACCGCGGGCGGCAGCTGCTGACCGTGACCGTGCAGCTCGCGGACGGACCCACCGCGAGCGGTCCCGTGGTGCTGACCGAGCGACCCGACCCGCCCGCGGACGACGAGGAGGAGGGGTCGTGACCCGACGCCGCGGCCGGCAGGCCCCCGTGTCGCCGCGCTCGGTGTCGCCGTGCTCGGTGTCGATGCGCCCGGTGTGGGTGCGCTCGGTGTCGCCGCGCCCGCCGCGGGGCCAGCGCGGCGTCACGCTGCTCGAGGTGCTCATCGCCGTGGCGATCATCGGGCTGGTCGGGGTGCCGGTGACCGCCTGGGCGGTCTCCACGCTGCGCCAGCAGGACCTCGCCCAGAACCTCATCCGCAACGCGATCGCCACCGGCAACCTCGGCCGCGAGCTGTCGACCGACGTGGCCACCGCACGGCAGATCTTCGTGGACAGCGGCGGTGACTGCGTCGGCGGCGCGGGCTCGGGCGGGACCGTGCGGCTCGCGCTGATCACCGGCGGCCTGGTGCCGGCCAAGGTCGTCTACAGCGAGGCCCCCGGCACCGCCAACGGCGCGACCAGCCTGTGGCGCCGGCAGTGCGCCCCCGACGGCACGCTCCAGGAGGCCAACGAGCTGTTCAAGCGCATCGTGCCCGGCACGGTGCGCACGGCGTGCGCCCCGCCGCAGGGCGGCAGCGCCCCGGCGCCCGGCGAGGCGTGCCCGGTCGAGAACCGGCGCGTCCGGCTCGAGGTGACCCCCGCCCGGCCCGACCACCAGCGCCCGGTCGAGGTGCACGCCACCCGGCGCACCAGCGCCGGCACCCGCCCCGGTGGCGGCTCGACGAACTCGCCGCCGATCGCGATCGCCCACGTCAGCCCGCTGGTCGGGTACTCGAACACGGTCTTCCAGTTCAGCGCCACCGGGTCGTGGGACCCCGACGGCGACACGCTGTCGTTCAGCTGGGAGTTCCCCGACGGCTCCACCGCGAGCGGGGCGACGGCCAGCCGCTCCTTCGGCGGGGGCGAGCACCTCGTGCTGCTGCGCGCGGACGACGGTCGGGGAGGCGTGCACTCCACGCCGGTGACGGTGCGGGTCATCAACCAGCACCCGATCGCGGACCTGCAGATCACCCCCGAGGCCGGCGCCCCCGGCGACGTGTTCACCCTCAGCGCCGCCGGATCGGTCGACCCCGACGGCGGCGGGCTCAGCTACCACTGGGACCTCGGCGACGGCCGCACCCAGACGGGGCCGGCGGTCATCACCGCGAGCTACTCGGCGGACATCGGGCCCGCGGTCCAGGTGACCGTCACCGTCACCGACGGCCAGGGCGCGAGCGACACCACGTCCCGGACGATCTCGCTCGCCGCCGACCCCGGTGAGATCACGATCAGCCCCCCGCCCGTCGCCAAGGGCTTCCAGCCCCCGAGGGTCGGCACGGTGGGCAAGGACCTCCCACCGCTGGAGGTCACCTTCAGCGCCGAGGTGGACCAGCCGGGCACCCGATGGGTGCTCGCCCGCGCCGACGGTGAGCAGGTCGCGACCGGTGAGGGCGACGAGCTGCGGCACACCTTCCGCGACGGCGACCACGGCGAGTACACGATCGCCCGCCAGTGGGTCGACTCGGGCAGCCCGTTCGGCCAGCCGGTCGCGTTCCGGGTCAACGCGGCGCCCACCGCGGCGTTCGACTACACCGCGGCCGGGCCCGGCGGCGTCACCGAGCTCCGCGGCGGGGGCGTCGACCCCGACGGCACGATCGTGTCGTACCGCTGGTACGGGCTGTCGACCTACTGGGGCGGCAACCTCGCCTCGCCGGACTCGACCAACCCCAACCCCTCGCAGGTCTTCCCGAACCCCGGCACCTACGACGTCACGCTGATGGTCACCGACGACGACGGGGCGTTCGCCACGGTGACCCGGCAGGTCCGCATCCCCGGCTCGCCGAGCGCACCGCCCCCGCCGGGCTGGCAGGGCGGCCAGGTGCGCTGGAGCCCGATCCCCGGCGCCGAGGAGTACCGGGTCACGCTCTACTGCAACAACACGCCGAGCGGGGACGTGATCGACGTGCCCAAGGGGCCCTCGCCGAGCGCGACGGTCCCCAGCGGGTTCTGCGGCGGTGGCGTGCCCTCCGCGATGCTGATGGTGCGCGCGAACGGGATCTGGAGCCCCGGGTCCGAATGGGGGACACCGTGAGCGCGACCCTCGCGACCCTGGTCGAGCGGGCCCGCCGGCAGCTGCGCCGCCGTGGGCGGGACGAGGGCGGCTTCATCCTCGTGCTCGTGCTCGGGATCATCGCCCTGACCTCGATCGTGATCGTCGCCCTCCTCGGCCTCGCGCTCACGAGCCTCAAGATCGCGGAGACCCAGCGCGAGATCGCCCGCCGCCAGCGCGCCGCGGACAGCGCACTGGAGTCCGCCGTCGGGCAGATCGCGCGGTACCCCGGCAACGACCCGTGCCTGGCGATCCCCGAGGACAACGAGCTGACCTTCGACGACGACCCCTCACCCGACCGGGGTGAGATCGCGGTGCGGACCGAGTGCGAGCCGGTGCTGCTCACCGACGACGGCGACGGCTCCTCCGACCGGCTCGGCGGGCCCCGCGTCGAGGTCGTCGGGGACGACTACGGCGGTGCGGTGGAGGTGCCCGGAGGCCTGTCCGCCTCGCCGACGCTGGTGCACCGCGGCGACGACGCGCTCGCGTTCACCGCGGACGTGGTGGTCCGCCGGGGCGCCGCGGCCCGCTCCACCGCGGCGGAAGGTCCCGGCATCCACGCGACCGGCCAGTACGCCCAGGGCGACACCGTCGGCGGTGGCGGGTGCGGACCCCTCGCACCCGGCGGAGGCGACCCCGGCGCCGAGGTCCACGACCGCGACCAGGAGCCCGAGTGCGGCTCCTCCGAGGCGGCGACCCTCACGCCGCGCACCGGCACCCTGTTCGGGCCGGGCGAGGTGACCGCCCTCGAGGTGGCGGACGTGCCGGGGTGCTCCGGCCTCGTGCGGCTGCAGCCGGGCCGGTACAACGCGGTCGCGACCTCCGAGCTGAACGAGCTGCTCGGTGGCGGGTGCTCGGGCGCGACGTTCTGGTTCGAGCCCGGTCGCTACTACTTCGACGTGAGCGACCCGAACGCCTCGGAGGAGGAGCGGCACGCGCTGGTCATCGACGACGCGAGCATCCGGCTGATCTTCGGTGAGCCCGCGGGCGGTGACGCGCTCAGCGCCGAGTTCCCGAGGGCGTGCGACCCGACCCAGCCGGGCGCGAGCCTGCAGCTGTCGGGGCGCACCTCGATCCGCCACCGCGCGGGTCGCGTCGCGATCTGCCCGGCGTGGAGCAACGGCACGATCCTGCCGGCGATCGTCCAGTCCGACCTGGCCCCCTCGCAGCCGGTGCTGGTGTCGACCCAGCCGGAGCTGCCCTTCAGCCGGGGCTTCAGCTCGTCGTCACGGTCGGTGTCCTTCACGACCGAGTGGACGAGCCCCGGGCACGCGCCGCTGCACAACGCGGAGCTGCAGTTCCGCAGCAGCGAGTCGCCGCCGGTGCACGAGGCGAACCGCACGGTGCGGGTGGACGTCAACGCCGCGGGCGTGTCGTGCTCCACCGGCGCGATCCCCGGCGGCCGGACCAACGACCTGTACACGACGATCGACCTCACCTCCTCGGGCAGCTGCGCCGGCGCGCTGAGCGGGGTCGACACGTCGGTGTTCGACGGGGCGACGATCACGGTCACGCACGAGTACTCGCCCCCGGCGAACGTCTGCAACCCGTTAACCGGCACCTGCGTGCGGCTCACGGTCAGCGACGTGCGGCTCCGCACCAACGTCGTCGTCGCCGAGGGCACCGGTGCCACCGGCACGACGTGGTCCAACATCCCGGACGTCACGACGATGGGTGCGCCCAAGACCGACACCGCGCACGGCCAGGCGTGCCTGGTTTTCAGCGACATCCGGTGCCGGCTCGACGAGCCCCGCCAGCACCACATCGACATCACCGGGTTCGATCCGACCCGCGACGGCGTGATGCGACCGACCGACCACGTCGAGACGCTCGGCGTGCAGGTCGACAGCATGCAGGGCAGCCCGTCGACCAGCTGGGCGGCGCACCCCCGCGACCGCCCGAAGCCGTCGCTCCGCTTCGAGCTGACCGCCGGCGGCGACACCTGCGTCGTCGAGCACGAGGGCTTCTCCCGGTCGAACACCGGCGTGCACGTGGACCTGTTCGACTCCGGCGGCACGTGCCGCGGCATGATCGACACCGTCGCGGACCTGGTCGGGGCCCAGCTGCGGATGACCATCCAGACCGGCTGCATGCAGCCGGAGGTCCGTCCGCGGGACGAGCCGAACAAGTGCAACGTCGTGCGGCTGCCCGACCTGGACCGCATCGCGCTGTCGGTCACGAGCGACACGGTGAGCGAGCCGACCCACTCGGTGGTCACCGTCGACGCGGGGGCCGGCACGAGCTTCACGGTCTTCGGCGACACGATCATGCCGCGCACCGACCTCGACGTCCACTGGCGGGGCGAGGCGACCGCGCTGCCGGTGTTCGGCGGCCACCTGTCGATCCGGTCGGTCGGCAGCGAGATGCACGGCGACGCGCAGATGGGCGTGCTGTGCTGCAGCCCGCCCGCGACCACGGCGCTGCGCGCGTACGTCGACGACCGCGTCGCCGCGGTGGCCCACGTCGTCGCCGGAGGGGTGGTCGACTCGCCGCCCGCCGGTGGGCCGGTGAGGAGCGTCGCGGTGCTCGACTGGCGCTACTGCGCCGGTGGGCGCTGCACCACCACCCCCGTCGCCGGCTCCGACCCCGACGGCTGACCCGGCACGCGGCCGAGCGCCGCGTCGGGAGCGCGGCGTCAGGAGCGCGGCGTCAGGAGCGCGGCGTCGCCGGTTCGGCGGCCGTCTCGAGCAGCTCGCACAGGTGCTCGAGCGCGACGCGCGCGCCCCGGTGCACGACCTCTTCGGGGTCGCCGGGGAGCTGCACGACGCGCGCGCCGCTGCGCCCGCCGACGCACCACCCGATGACCGCGGTGCCCGCCGGGACGCCGTCCTCGTCGTCGGGCCCGGCCACCCCGGTCGTGGCGACGCCGACGTCGGCGCCCATGAGCCCGGCGACGCCCTCGGCCATCTGCCTCGCCGCGGCCTCGGTGACGACGTCGTCGGTGGTGACGCCCAGCACGGACTGCTTGGTGGCGACCTGGTAGGCGACGACCCCGCCGCAGAACCACTCCGACGCGCCCTCGGCGGTCGCGAGGCTCTGCGCGAGGAGGCCGGCGGTGAACGACTCGGCGACCGCGACGGTGCGGTCGCCGACGCAGCCGCCCGCGCGGTCGGCGAGTCGGCCGAGGGTCGGATCCATGGCGCCCGGTTACCCGCCGACCCCGGCGCTCAACCCTCGCCCCCTCCCGTTCTGTTCGGCGGCCGTCAAGGAACGCCTTGACGGCCGCCGAACAGAACTGGGTAGGGCACGGGGCATGCAGCCCCTGCGGCCGAGCGACTCGCTGATCCCGCCCGTCGAGGACGCGCCCGCCGTCTCCCGGCACTCGCAGCGCACCCGGCGCGGGGCGATGGTGGTGCTCGCGCTCTTCGTGCTGGCGGGCCTGTTCAACCTGTTGGGCGTCCGGCTCACGACCTCGTACGCCGAGGCCGGCGGGCTCGAGGTCGAGGTGCTGCACGCGTCGATCGGCCGCGCCGGACTCTCGGCCCCGCTCGAGGTGTCGGTGCACCGGCCCGGCGGCATCGACGGTCCCGTGGAGGTGTCGGCCACCAGCGACTACCTCGACCGGCTGGACCAGTACCGCCTCGAGCCGCAGCCCGACCGCACCCGCGTCGGCGCGGGGACCACGACCTGGACCTGGGACCACGTCGACGGCGACACCCACGTGCTCACCATCGACGCCCGGATCGAACCGGGGGTGCACTGGCGCTTCGACGGGGTCGTCGAGGCCGCCGCCGGTGGTGACGAGGCACGGGTCGAGGTCGTCACCTGGGTCGCCCCGTGAGTCGCCCGCCGACGCCGGCGCCATCGAGGAGGAGGCAGTCGTGGAGATCGTGATCCGCTCGGTGATCGTGTACGTGTTCCTGTGGGCGCTGCTGCGCACCATGGGCAAGCGCACCCTCTCCGAGCTGGGTGCGTTCGAGATGGTCCTGCTGGTGGTCATCGGCGACCTGGTGCAGCAGAGCGTGACCCAGGAGGACTCGTCGGTGACGGGCGGGTTCCTCGCGGTCGGCACGATGGGCCTGCTCGTGCTCCTCACCGGGGTGGTGAGCCGCCGCTCCGAGGTGGTCGACCGGGTGATCGAGGGCGAGCCCGTCGTCATCCTCCGCGACGGGGAGCCGATGCTCGAGGTGATGCGGCGCGAGCAGGTGTCGCTCGACGACCTCGCCGAGGCGGCCCGGCTCGAGGGCCACGAGCGGTTCGACGAGCTGCGCTGGGCGGTGCTGGAGGCCGACGGCAGGGTCTCGTTCATCCCCCGCTGAGGCGGCGACGGGGGCGGTGCCTGTTTGGCCCGCTCCGGGCCCGGGCACCGGCAGGCCACCCATCCCTCAGGAGGAACCATGCAGACCGCTGGACGCCGAGTCGTCGCCACCACCGCCGCAGCCGTGCTCGCGCTCACCGGCGTCGCCTGCTCGGACGACGACAACGACGGCAACCCCGAGATCGAGGTGCCCGACGTCGAGTCGCCGAACCTCGACACCCCCGACCTGGACCCCGGCGAGGGCGACGAGCTGCCGGGCGACTCCGGCGACGAGGCACCGGGCGACCGCGGCGCGACCGACGACCTGCCCGGTTCGGGGGAGTGACCGGGCTGCGCTGCCCCCTCGGGAGGTGGTGACCCTCTCGGGAGGTGCCGCACCTCGTGGAGGTGGGGCGGCCGGGCCGCACGTCCGCCGCAGCCCCGGCCGCCTCGCCTCCCGTCAGCCCTCCCGGGTCAGCTGACGATCGGTAGGCGACGGCGCGAGCCGCCGTCGTCCACGAGCTGTCCGGCGTGGACCCTCGCGACGTTCACCGCCACCTCCTTGGCGCGCTCGACGTGCGGGCCGGTCCATCCGGTGTCGAGCGTGTCGTGGAACAGCTCCAGCCACCGCTCGAAGTGCGCCATCGTGAACGGCGACCGCTCGTGCACGAGCCGGTGGGCGAGGAACGGGTTGCCCTGGTAGCCGGGGAGGCCCAGCAGCGCCCGGCACCAGAAGCGGGTCAGCTTCGGCAGGTGCTCCGCCCAGTCGACCTGCGCCACGTCGTTGAACATCGGGCCCAGCAGGTCGTCCTGTGCGACGTCCTGGTAGAAGCGCCGGACCATCTCGGCGATCTCCTCGGGCGAGTCGAGGTCGCGGGTCGGCGGCGTCGGGTCGGGGGGCGAAGTGCGCATCGGCGTCCTGTCCGATCGAGGAATAGTTCTACCGTATCGGTGAAATATCCGGCCGGCCAGCCCCCACCCCGCTCCGTTCGGCTCCGCACCCCGCTCTGTTCGGCTCCCCACCCCGCTCTGTTCGGCTCCCCACCCCGCTCTGTTCGGCGGATGACTACCGAACGCGCGTCATCGGCCGAACAGAACGGGGAGGGGGAGGGGAACGAAACCGGAAGCCCACCCCGCCGGGTCCGGTACTGGCAGACTCCCCACGTGGAGCGCATCCCTGCGGCGGACGCCTCGTTCCTCTACATGGAGCACCCGGTCGTGCACATGCACGTCACCGGCGTGCTGCTGCTCGACCCGTCGACCATGCCGGGCGGGTACTCCTTCGAGCGGCTGCGCGACCTCATCGCCGAGCGCCTGCACCTGCTCCGCCCGTTCCGCCGGCGGGTCCTGACCGTCCCGTTCGGGATCGACCACCCGGTCTGGGTCGACGACCCCGACTTCGATCTCGACCACCACCTGCACCGCACCACGCTCCCGGAGCCGGGCACGATCGACCAGCTCGCCGCGCTCGTCGGCGAGTACGCGTCCGTGCAGCTCGACCGGAGCCGGCCGCTGTGGGACATGGTCGTCGTGGAGGGCATGGCCGACGGCACCGTGGCGATCGTGTCGAAGGTGCACCACGTGGCGGTCGACGGCGCGTCCGGCACCGACCTGATGGCGCAGCTCGTCGACCTCAGCCCCGAGGGCCCCGAGGAGCCGCCGAGCGCGCCGCCCTTCCGCCCGGACCCGCTGCCGAACCCCGTCGAGCTGGCGATCGACGCGGTCGCGTCCCGCCTGAGCGACCCACTGCGCGGGCTGCGCTCGCTGGGGCGGTCCGCCGGGTCGGTGGGGCGGCTGCTGCGCACGGTCGTCTCGGGCGACGACGGCCCGTCGATGGCGCGCCCGTTCGACGCGCCCCGCACCCTGTTCAACCGCTCGCTCACCGCCCGCCGTGCGGTCGCGTTCGACAAGGCGCCGCTGGAGGACCTGAAGCTCGTCAAGCAGACCTTCGGGACCACCGTGAACGACGTGTTCCTCGCCGCGTGCACCCAGTCGCTGCGCGCCTACCTGCTGCGCCGGGGTGAGCGGCACGAGCGCCCGCTGGTGGTCAGCGTGCCGGTGTCGGTGCGCGGCGAGGTGGCGGACTCGCGGGCGACGAACCAGGTCTCGAACATGTTCGTGCGCCTGCCGGTGCACCTCTCGGACCCGGTCGACCAGCTGCGGGCGATCCGCGCCGACACCCGCGACGCCAAGGAGGTGCACGGCGCGATCGGCGCCGACATGATCGGCGACGTCACCGAGCTGACGCCGCCCGCGATCTTCCACCTGGCGAGCCGCATGTACAGCCGGGCGGGGCTCGGCGAGCGGCTGGCACCGATCCACAACCTGGTCATCTCGAACGTTCCGGGGCCGCCGTTCCCGCTCTACGTGGCCGGCGCGCGCCTGGTGGGGGTGTACCCCTTCGGGCCGCTCATCGAGGGCTCGGGGCTCAACATCACCGTGCTGTCGAACATGGGGAACATGGACATCGGGGTGATCTCCTGTCCCGACGTCGTGCCCGACCCGGGCGAGGTGAGCACGGGGATCGTCGAGGGCATCGAGGTGCTCCGCCGGGCGGCGGTCGACGAGCTGGAGGCGAGGAGCCCGACGGCGACGCGCCCGTCGCCCAGCGCGTCGCGGCGCCGTGGTGTGGTCCGCACCGCCGACACGATGCCCGGCCGCCCGCGCTCCGGCGCGACGACCCCCGCGGCGAAGAAGGCGGCGAAGAAGAAGGCGCCCGCGACGTCGGCCGCGAAGAAGGCCACGGCGAAGAAGGCCACTGCACAGGCGGCGCCGACCGCCGGGCCGAGGGAGGAGGGCGCGTGACCCTGCACCTGCTGCGCGACCGGCTCCTGCCCTCCGCCGGGGCGGACCCGATCGTCGACCCGACCGACGAGGCGGCGGCCGCGGTCGCCGCGCTGGGCGACCAGGCGTTCGTGGTCGAGCGCGGCACCGCGACCGCCACCCGGGAGGAGCCCGGCGGCATCACCGCGCTGCGGCGGATCGAGAAGGGCATCGCCCGGTTCCCGCTCGCCCGGCTGACCACCGTCGGTCCCCGCACGCTGCGGTGGGCGCTCGAGGCCGGCCTCACCGAGGCGGGGCGGCTGCCCGGTGCACCCCGGGTGCGCATGACCGCGTCGCTGGTCGCGCACGTCGCGATGGACGAGGCGGTCATGGCGCTGGTGCAGGGCCCGAACCGCTTCCCCCGCCGCGCCGACTACGAGCGCGTCGGCGCGGAGCTGGCAGAGGCGAAGCAGCTGTTCACCGAGCGTGGGTGGATCGAGGACCCGCGCAGCTACCACCGCGACCCCGAGCCGCTGACCGACCCGCTCGTCACCCGCGGGTGGGCGCTCGGCCAGTCCTACGACCGGCTCAGCTGGCGCAGCGGGTACGACGCCCGCCCCGAGGAGCCGGGCGCGGCTCGCTGGTCGTCCTTCGGGCCGAACCGCACCGCGGCCGCCTGGGTGCTCGAGCACGGTGACCGCCCCCGGCCCTGGCTCGTCGGCGTGCACGGGTTCGGGACCGGCGCGCCGGTGGCCGACATGGTCACGTTCCGGGCGCTGCACCTGCACCACGACCTCGGCTGGAACGTCGCCGCCGTGGTGCTGCCCGTGCACGGCAGCCGGCGGTCCTCCGCGATCGGCGGCGAGGACTTCCTCGGCTTCGACCTGATGAACAGCGTCCACGCGCTCGCACAGTCGGTGTGGGACGTGCGCCGGCTGCTCAGCTGGGTGCGCACCCGGGAGCCGACCGCGGTCGTGCTGCACGGCGTGTCGCTCGGCGGCTACATCACCGCGCTCACGACCTGCTTCGACGGCGACCTCGACGCGGCGATCGCGGGGATCCCGGTGTGCGACCTGCCGGCGCTGCTCTCCCGACAGTTCCCGGCGCACGTCCGGCGGCGCGCGATCGAGCACGGGATCCTCGAGGGCTGCGCGGAGCAGGTCCACCGGGTCGTGTCACCGCTCGCCATGCCGTCGCTGCTCGACCCGCAGCGGCGGTTCATCTTCGCCGGCCTCGGCGACCGCATGGCCGTGCCGACCCAGGCGCACGCGCTGTGGGAGCACTGGGAGCGCCCGACGATCTGCTGGTTCCCCGGCAACCACGTGGGCTACCTCTGGTCGGCGAAGGTCGCCGGGTTCGTCGACTCGGTGCTGCGCGACGTCGCGGGCGACCAACCACCCCCGCCCTCGACCTGACCCACCGTTCTGTGTACCGGAATCGCGGGTGCACCCGCGATTCCGGTACACAGAACGGGGCGCGGGGGACGGGGAGGGGGTCAGTGGCGGCGGCGGTGCTGCGACAGGTCCGCGACGACCCCGTTCCGCTTCGGGTTCGCCTTGCGGGCCCGGGCCTTCGGCCTGCCGTCGTCCCACACCTCGGCGACGAACTCCGAGATCCGGTCCGTCAGGCGCCGGGGCATCAGGCGCAGCTCGGCGGGGGAGCGTGCCCGCACCAGCTCGGCCCGGGGGAGCTGGCGGGCGAGGTTGCTCGCGTCGTTGAGCGGGTGGATCAGGTCGTTCGCGTGTGCCAGCACCAGGGCCGGCACGTCGAGCGCCGCGCGCTGCTCCTGGGTGGGCACGACCGGGCCGACGAGCACGCCGTGCAGCACGGCCGCCATCACGTCGGGAGGTGTCGCACCGGCGTGCACGAAGCTGTTGAGCGGCCCGAACGGCCCGTCGGGCACCCGGCGCAGCAGCGACGAGGTCACCCGCAGCAGCGACCGCCCGTAGTGCGCGGCGAGCAGCATCGGCACGAACGACAGGGCCGCGGCCGGCACCGCCCACTCCATGACCGGCATCTCGAGCACCAGGCCACGCACCCGGGCCGGGTGCTCCGAGGCGGCGAAGAGGCTCACGTTCGCGCCGAGCGACAGGCCGCCCAGCACCGCCTGCTCCGCGCCGAGGTGGTCGAGCAGCGCCATCACCTGCACCGCGTAGCTGTCGATCCGGTACGCGGACGCGTGGGTCGGCCGGTCGCTGCGGCCGTGGCCGAGCAGGTCGAGCAGCACCACCCGGTTGCCCTGCTCGGCGAGCGCGCCGGCGATGCCCCGGTTGAGCTCGGCGTCGAGCAGCAGGCCATGGAGGTACACGACCAGGCGGTCGCCCTCGCCGTACACGTCGTAGACCAGCCGGTGGCCGTCCTGGGTGAAGGTCTCGGTGCGGTACATGGCCACTCCTCGGGGTCCCGCGGGGACCATCATCCACCGCCTCGGGCCGCTGCTGACCGCGGCCCCGCGTCAGCCCACGTCGTCGGCGCCGGTCGCTCCACCCACCTCGCTCCCGGCCTCGTCCTCGGTGCCGTTCTCGACGTCGGGGAGCAGCGGCACGAACCGCACCGCGCCGAGGTCCTCGTACTCGAGCCGGTCGCCCCGCCGCCGCACCCGCAGCAGCTGCTGCGCGAACCGGTCGCCGACCGGCATGACGAGCCGGCCGCCGTCCGCGAGCTGCTCGAGCAGCACCTCGGGCACCTCCCGGCCCGCCGCGGTGACCACGATCGCGTCGTAGGGCGACGCCTCCGGCCAGCCCCGCGTGCCGTCCGCGTGCAGCACGTGCACGTTCTTGCACCCCGCGGCCTGCAGCGCGGCGCGGGCCGACGCGGCCAGGGGGCCGTGGCGCTCCACCGTCCACACGTGCGACGCGAGGTGGGCGAGCACCGCCGCGCCGTACCCCGAGCCGGTGCCGACCTCGAGCACCCGGTCGTCGGGTTGCACCTCCGCCGCCTCGGCCATCAGCGCGACCACGTAGGGCTGGGAGATCGTCTGGCCGCGACCGATCGGCAGCGGACGGTCGTCGTAGGCCGAGTCCTCGAAGCGCTCGGGGACGAACACCTCGCGGGGCACGGTCCGCATCGCGTCGAGCACCCGCGGGTCCCGCACGCCGCGGGCCTCGATGTCACGGTCGACCATCCTGCGGCGACGCTCGGCGTGGCCCATGCCGCGACACTACGACGGGCGGCCCAGCCGTTCACCAGGATCGCCGTTCACCAGGGTCGCCGTTCACCCGGGTCACCGTTCACCAGGGTCGCTCGGAACGGGCCGTCCACCCGGGCGCGCTCACCAGGGGGTCGCGGGTGCGGGGATCCGCGGCAGCGGCGAGTCGGGGTCGCCGAACCGGTCCGAGCCGGCGTTCCACTCGCGGGTCGCCTCGTCGACCTCCTCGCGGGTGCGGGCGACGAAGTTCCACCACATGAGGATCGGCGACTCGAACGGCACCCCGCCGAGCACCAGCAGCCGGGTGGGGCCCATCGGTGCCAGCGGCAGCTCGTCGTGGCCGGGCGCCAGGTACACCAGGTGCCCCGGTCCGACCGGGTCCGGGCCCCCCACCTGCACCGCGCCCTCGATCACCACCAGCGCGTGCTCGAACGACGGATCCAGCGCATGGGTGGTCGGCCCGCGCAGCACCAGGTCCACGCCGACCAGCTCGGTGTCGGCCCTCGCCGGGGACCGCACCCCGCCGAACGCGCCGACCAGCACGGTGGCCGTCGCCCCGTCGAGCTCGACCTGCGGGAGCGTGTCGTGGTGCTCGAAGGCCGCGGGACCGTGTCGGGTCGCCTCGGGTTGCGCGACCCACAGCTGGATGCCCTGCAGCCTGCCCGACCAGTCCAGCGACTCCTCCGAGTGGCTCACGCCGCGGCCCGCAGTCATGAGGTTGAGCTGCCCCGGGCGGATCGGCTGCTCCGAGCCCAGACTGTCGCGGTGCAGCAGCCGGCCCTCGGTGAGCCACGTGACGGTGTGGAGCCCGCAGTGGGGGTGCGGACCGATGTCCACCGAGGCGTCCGGTCCCACGTCGTGGGGTCCCATGTGGTCGGCGAAGCACCACGCCCCGACCGTTCGGCGGCCCCGCTGGGGCAGCGCTCGCCGCACCGGCATGCCGCCCACGTCCGCGGTCCGGCTGGGGGTCACGGCCAGCTCCGGGGGAGGCCCCGGCGGGGGTCCCGCCTCGGGGTGGGTCGGGTCCCGCCAGACGTCGGTCGCTCGCACCGGGCCGCTCATCGTGACAGTCTCCCCCAGCAGGGGTGTGCCCGCGCCCGCGATGCCACGGTCGCCGATCCGAAGGGAGTTCGCGTTTCGACCGTGGCCCGGTGCTAGACATCCGGGAACCAACCTGAACCTACGGGGGTCCAGAGAAGATGAACGGAACTCTACGACGGAGTCTCCTCGTCGTCGGCCTCGCGTTCGCCCTGGTGGCGGCCGCGTGCGGCGGTGACGACGACGACAACGGCGACGCCGAAGGCACCACGTCGTCCACCACCGAGGCGACCGGCGGCGAGGGCGGCGACCGCAACAACGTCGACGGCACGGTCAAGTTCGGCACCCTGGTGCCGCAGAGCGGTGACCTCCAGGTCATCGTCGAGTCGCTGTCCAAGCCGATCGAGATGGCGGTCGAGGAGATCAACGCCGCGGGCGGCCTGCTCGGCGGTGACGTCGTGATCGTCCCCGGTGACGACGGCACCAACGCCAACGTCGCCCAGACGAGCTACGACAAGCTCCTCAACACCGACCAGGTCGACGTGATCCTCGGCCCGGCGCCCTCCAGCGTCGCGAGCGCGCTCGTCGAGACCTTCGCGACCGACCGCATCCCGGTCTGCTCCGGTTCGACCACCTCGGCCGACCTGAGCGGCGCCGGCGGCGGCTACTTCTTCCGCACCGCTCCGGCGGACCGCCTGCAGGGCCCGGCGCTCGCCACCCTGATCCAGTCCGACGGCCACTCGCGGGTCGCGATCATCGCCCGCAACGACGACTACGGGAACGGCTTCGCCGACCTGCTCGGCCAGGCCCTCGAGGAGGGCGGCTCCGAGGTCACCGAGACCGTCCTGTACGACCCCGAGAGCGGCTCCGGCTACGACGCGGACGTCCAGCGTGCGCTCGACTCCGACCCGGACGCGGTCGCGGTCATCGGCTTCAACGACGACGGCGCCCAGATCGTCAACGTGATGATCGGCAAGGGTGCCGGCCCGTCCGAGATGCCCATCTACACCGCGGACGGCATGCAGAGCTCCGGCTTCGGTGAGTCGGTCGACTCGGCCAACCCGGGCGTGGTCGCCGGCATCAAGGGCACGGCCCCGGCTGCTGCCCCGTCGGGCATCGAGCACCCCTTCACCGCGAAGTTCGAGGAGACCGGCGTCGACAAGATCTTCTCGTCGTACTTCTACGACTGCACCAACCTCCTGGCGCTGGCGATCTACGCCGCCGACAGCGAGGACGGCACGGAGATCGCCGAGGCCTTCGCCGGCAACCTCGAGGGTGACAACGACTGCCAGACCTTCGCCGAGTGCAAGGAGTTCCTCGACGCCGGCGAGACGATCCACTACCGGGGCGCCTCCAGCTCCTTCGACCAGTGGGACGAGATGGAGCCCGGCACCGGCGTGTACGACGTGTGGCAGTACGCGGACGACGCATCGGTCGAGACCATCGAGGGTGAGCAGATCACCATCGAGTGAGTCCGACTGACCGGTTGGACGAGGGGCCCGGGCCGATGCCCGGGCCCCTTCCCGTTCCGGGGCCTCCCTCACCCCCGTTCTGCGATGCGAGCGCGCGGTGGAACCAGCACGTTCGCATCACGAAACGGGCTGGGGAGAGGGGAGGGGGGGAGGGGCGGGTCAGCGCTCGCGGACGAGGGAGCCGAGGTAGAGCTCGATGATCTTCGGGTCGCGCAGCAGCTCGGGCCCCCGCCCGGTGTGCGCGTCGACGCCCTGGTCGAGCACGTAGGCGCGGTGGCAGATCCGCAGCGCCTTGTGGGCGTTCTGCTCCACGATGAGCACCGACACGCCGGCGGCGTTGATGTCGCCGATGCGCTCGAAGATCTCGTCCTGCATCTGCGGCGACAGGCCCGCGGAGGGCTCGTCGAGCAGCATCAGCGTCGGCTCCATCATCAGCGCGCGGCCCATGGCGAGGACCTGCCGCTGGCCGCCCGAGAGCGAGTCGGCCCGGGCGTTGCGCCGCTCCCGCAGGACCGGGAACAGGTCGAACACCTCGTCGCGCCGGGTGGCGAACCGCTCGGGCCGAAGGAAGATCCCCATGCGGAGGTTCTCCTCGACCGTGAGCGTCGTGAACACGTTGCGCACCTGGGGCACGTAGCCGACGCCCCGCTCGACGAGCTCGTGGCCGGGGTGCCCGACGATGCTCTCGCCGTCGAGCTCCATGACCCCGGAGCGGATCGGCACGAGGCCGAAGATCGCCTTGATGAGCGTCGACTTGCCGGCGCCGTTCGGCCCGATGATGCCGACCAGCTCGCCACGGTCGAGGTGCATCGACACGCCGCGGAGGATGTCGACGCCCGGCACGTAGCCCGCGACCAGGTCGCGGATCTCGAGCAGGCGGGGGCCCATCTCGCGCTCGACGGGGACGTCGTGGCCCTGGGTCACGATCCGGCCTCCCCGTCCCCGTCGTCACTGCCGGGAGCCGAGCCGGGGGCGCGGCCGGTGTCGCGCTCGACGTCGCGCAGGTCCCCGCTGGAGGCACCGAGGTAGGCCTCGATGACCCGCTCGTCCGCAGCGACCTCACCCGGGGTGCCCTTGGCGATGATCCGGCCCTCGGCCATGCACACCACGACCTCGGCGATCGAGGACACGACGTCCATGTCGTGCTCCACGAACAGCACCGTGACGCCGTCCGCGGCCAGGTCGCGGATGCGGTCCAGCAGCGACTGGCGCAGGGCGGGGTTCACGCCCGCCATCGGCTCGTCCAGCATCAGCAGGCTCGGTCGCGCCATGACCGCCCGTGCGAGCTCGAGCAGTTTGCGCTGCCCGCCCGAGAGCGTCCCGGCCAGGTCGTCGCGCTTGGCGCCCAGCCCGACCCACTCGATGACCTCGGCGGCGCGCTCGCCCAGCTCGGCCTCCTGTGGCCGCCACCGCCACCGCAGCAGCGCCGAGCTGAGGCGCTCCCCGATCTGGCCGGTGGCCCCGAGCCGCACGTTGTCCATGACCGACAGCCGCGGGAACACCCGGGCGGTCTGGAAGGTGCGGACCATGCCGGCGCGGGCGATCGCGTACGCGGGCTTGCCGGACAGGTCGTGGCCCTGGAAGTGCCAGGACCCGCCGTCGGCCTTCTCGAACCCGGTGAGCACGTTGAAGAACGTGGTCTTGCCGGCGCCGTTCGGGCCGATCAGGGCGACGATCGAGCCGTGGTCGACGTGGAACTCGTCCACCGACACGGCGACGACGCCACCGAAGGACCGGTGCACCCCCGAGACCGACAGGATCGGTCCGCTGGTCGCGGAGTGCGCCCCCGCCGCGACGGCCGGGGCGAGCTGCACGCCGTCGACGGACCCCTCAGCGCCCACCGAGCCTCGCCTCCTCGCGGTCGCCGAACAGGCCCTGGGGCCGGAACACGAGCAGCAGCACGATCGTCACGCCGACCAGCACGTACCGGACCGCGCCGGTCTCGGTCGAGGCGATGAACCACCAGCCGTCGTTGCCGATGGCCTGGGTCAGGAGGCTGTTCAGCGTGGAGATCACGAACCAGTAGACCATCGCGCCGAGCGGCGGGCCGATCACGGTCGCGACGCCGCCGAGGATCACGACCAGGTACCAGTTGAACGTCGTCTGGGCGATGAAGAAGCTCGGGGTCACGAAGCCGCCGCGCAGCGCGAACACGATGCCGGCGGCGCCGCCGATCGCGCTGCCCAGCACGAACGCCTGCAGCTTCAGCGCGAAGACGTTCTTGCCGAGCGCCCGCGCCGCCTCCTCGTCCTCGCGCACCGCCTTGAGCAGCCGCCCCCACGGGCTGCGGGACAGCCCCCACACGGCGAGGCTGGCGAGGATGACCAGCGTCCAGCCGAGGATCATCGTCCACAGCGTGTTGTGGTTGAAGCTGAACGAGCCCCAGCCGTAGCGGCCCTCGGGGATCGGGTTGATCGAGAACCAGTCCTTCGCGACGCCGCTGATGCCGATCGGCCCGCCGGTGACGTCCTGGAGCCGCACGGAGTTGGCCAGCACCCGCAGGATCTCGGCGACCGAGATCGTGGCGATGGCGAGGTAGTCGGCGCGCAGCCGCAGGGTCGGCAACCCGAGCAGCAGCCCGAGCACGATCGCGGCGATGAGCCCGACGATCGCGGCGAGCCACAGCGGGTGGCCGTTGTTGACCATGATCGCCGTGCCGTAGGCACCGACGAGCGCCGAGCCGATGTGGCCGAAGTTGAGCAGGCCGGCGAAGCCGAACTGGATGTTGAGGCCGATCGAGGCGAGCGCGTACACGCAGCACGAGATGCCGACCATGTCGCGCAGCCCGTCGACGGCCGCGGCGCCGAGGTTGACCGCCAGCATCACGCCGCCCTCGTCCGCACGCCGAACACGCCCTGGGGTCGGAACAGCAGGACCAGCACCAGCGTCCCGAGGGCGACCACGATCTTGAGGTCCGCGTCGAGCCAGAAGGTCGACACGTCCGACACGATGCCGACGAACAGGCCGCCGACCATCGCCCCGTAGGCGGTGCCGAGGCCGCCGAGGAGCACCGCGGCGAACATGATCAGCAGCACCTGCTGGCCCATGTTCCACGCGACGGTGTCGGTGGTGCCCAGCATGAGGCCGCCGGCGCCGGCGAGCACCCCTGCGAGCGCCCACACGAGCAGGATCACCCGGGCGGTGTCGATGCCCGACGCGGTCGACAGGTCACCGTTGTCGGACACGGCCCGGATCGCGGTGCCGAGCCGCGCCCGCTGGAGGAACACGCCGACCGCCACGACGGCCGCGAGCGCGACGAGCGTGACGACGAGGTCCTTGGGGCGCAGCGACACCGGCCCGAGGTGGACGGTCGGCGACTGCGCCCCGTACTGCGCGTACTGCCGCGAGCTGGCGCCGTAGACGATGCTGAACACGTACCGGAGCGCGATCGCGAGGCCGATCGAGACGACCATCTGCGACACCACGGGCATGCCGCGGCGGCGCAGTGGTCGGAACACGCCGAGCTCGATCGCCGCCCCGAACCCGCCCGCGATCAGGACCCCGCCCACCGCGGCGGCCACCAGCGGCAGGCCGAGCCCACCCGACTTCGCGTTCAGGTACCAGGTGGCGATCGCACCGAAGGTGACGAGCTCGCCATGTGCGAAGTTGGTCAGCCCGGTCGTGCCGAAGATGAGCGACAGCCCGACGGCGGCGAGCCCGATGACCAGTCCGAAGCGCACGCCGCTCGCCATGAGGCTCAGCACGCGGTCGGTGTCGGAGCGCCCCTGGCGGGCCTCGGCGCCCTCCGAGGTGAGCCGGAAGATGACCGGCCGGGAGCCCGTCGCCTGCACGATCGGGCTGAGCTCGGTGCGCGCCCCCTCCTCGAACGCCACGCCCTCGGGGAAGGTGTCGGGGTCGAGGGTGACGTCGTAGCTGCCCCCGGAGGGCACCTCGACCTCCACCTTGCCGTCCTCGTCGGAGTCGGCGCGGCCGACCTCCTGCCCGCCCTGGGACACGATCATCGTCACCCCTTCGACCGGTTCCCCGCCCGCGGTGAGCGTCGCGGTGATGCGGGGGAGCGCGGGTGCCGGCTCGTCCGCCCCGTCCTCGGGTGCCTCGCCGCTGTCGGTGGTGGGCACGGTCCCGCCGCCGGGCACGCCGCCGGCGGGGTCACCGGTGTCGCCCGCGCCGCCGGCCTGGTCGGTGGTCGGCGTCTGCCCGGCCGACGAGGCGGGCGCGGGGCTCGCGCCGGTGAGGTCGGGGAGCAGCAGCACCAGCACCACGGCGGCGAGCAGGACCCACCGGACCGACCCGCCGGAGCGGGGAGTGGCTGGGGGTGGTCCGGACATGGCGGAGGATTGTACGGAGGCCACCGTCACCTCTGCGGTGATGGGCCGGTGGACGGGGGATCGGTGGCGTCGCGCAGCGCCTGGCGGGTCGAGCGCCAGGGGCGGCCGAGCAGTTCGAGCGCCGCGGAGTCGTCGGTGCCCTGCGCGGTGGTCAGCAGCCACGCCGCCTCGTAGGTGAACACGGGCGGGACGGGCGCGACCTTGGACACGGCGTCGACGGTGCGGCCGAGGCCGAGCAGCAGCCTGTTCGGCACGGGCACCCTCCGGACCCTGCGTCCCGCCGTGGTCGAGACGATCTCGACGACCTCGTCGAAGTCGAGCACCTCGCCGCCGCACACGAGGCGCCGCGGCCCCTTGCCCGGCTCGAGCGACGCGGCGACCAGGTCGGCGACGTCGCGCACGTCGATGAGCGCCATGCCGCCGTCGAACTTCAGGGAGGTGCCGAGCCGCAGGAGCGTCGACCACCCCTCCGCGACGAGCCCGACGCGGTCACCGGCGGGCGGGCCCACGATCCCGGAGGGGAACAGCACGACCACCGGCGCCCCCGCGTCCTGGAAGCCCCGGGCGATGCGGACGCCCGCGGCCTTGGTCCGCGCGTACGCGCTACGGCCCTCCGTCGGCGGGCTGTCGGGCCCGATGAGCTCGGTCGGCGCCGGGAACAGCGCGCTGTAGCTCGCGAGGTGCACGATCGGGTCGAGGCCGGCCGCGACGGCCTTGGTGAGCACGGTGGCGGTCGCCTGCACGTTGACCTTCCACATCATCTGCTCGTCGCGGTCGTCGACGCCGACGACCCCCGCGGCGTGCACGAGCGCGTCGGTCCCCTCGAGCAGCCGGTCGACCGCGGCGGGGTCGCACACGTCGCCGGTGACGACCTCGTAGGACTCGGCGGGGACGCCGAGCGCGCCGATCGTGGACGTGACGCGGTGCGCGGAGCGCGCGAGCAACCGCAGACGGTGACCGTCGTCGACGAGCGCGCGGGCGATGTGCGCCCCCACGAACCCCGTGCCCCCCGTCAGGCCGACCAGCATGGGCCGACAAGCTAGCTGGGGACCCCCGGTGCCCCGCCAAACGGGCGCCGCGTGGCGTCCCGAGCTGCAGCCTGAGAGGGCCGGCGTCGGGGGTCACCGCCGTCGGGTACCGTTGGCCGACCATGCTGCGCGACCCCACGATCGCCCCCATGGCGGCCGACGCCGCACGGTGAACACCGCGAGCGGACCCGCCGTGGTGCTCGCACTTCTCGGACTGCACGGGCTCGTCGCCGCGTTCGCGGGCCCGATCGTCGCCAGGTTGGGGCGCCGCGGGTTCGCGGTGCTCGCGGTGCCGCCCGCGGCGCTGCTGGCGTGGGCGGTGGCGGCCGCACCCCGGATCCTCGACGGCGACCCGATCAGGGAGCGGCTGAGCTGGGCGCCGTCGCTCGGCTTCGAGGTCACCGTCGCGCTGGACGGGTTCTCGCTGCTGATGCTCACCCTCGTCTCGGGCGTCGGCGTCCTCGTGCTCGCCTACGCGGCGGCCTACCTGGGCGACCGAGCAGACCTCGGCCGCCTCGGCGGGCTCCTCCTCGCGTTCGGCGGGTCGATGGCGGGGCTCGTCGTGGTCGACGACCTGCTCGCGGTCTTCCTGTTCTGGGAGGCCACGTCGTTCACCTCCTACCTGCTGATCGGCACCGAGGACCGCTCCGCGACGGCACGCGCCGCGGCGCTGCGAGCCCTGCTCACCACCGGCGCGGGCGGGCTGGCGATGCTCGGCGGGTTCGTCCTGCTCGCCCTCGAGGGCGGCACCTGGTCGCTGTCCGCGCTCGTCGCCGACCCGCCGACCGGCACGACCGTCGACGTCGCGCTGGTCCTGGTGCTGGTCGGGGCGTTCACGAAGTCCGCCCAGTTCCCGTTCCACTACTGGCTGCCCGGCGCGATGGTCGCGCCCACCCCGGTCAGCGCGTACCTGCACTCGGCGACGATGGTGAAGGCGGGCGTCTACCTCATCGCCCGGCTCGCCCCCGGGTTCGCCGACGCGGCGCTGTGGCGGCCGCTCGTCGTGGTCGTCGGCCTCGTCACGATGTTCGTGGGCGGCTGGCGGGCCCTGTCGCAGAACGACCTCAAGCTGCTGCTCGCCCACGGGACGACCAGCCAGCTCGGCCTGCTGGTCGTGCTGTTCGGCATGGGGTTCGAGGACGCGACCCTCGCCGGCGCCGCCCTGCTGCTCGCCCACGCGCTGTTCAAGGCGGCCCTGTTCATGGTCGTCGGCATCGTCGACCACCAGGCGCACACCCGCGACGCGCGCCGGCTCTCGGAGCTGCACCGGTCGATGCCCGTCACCACCGGCATGGCCGTCGTCGGCGCTGCGTCGATGGCGGGCCTGCCGCCGCTGCTGGGGTTCGTCGCCAAGGAGGGCGCGTTCGAGTCGCTGCTGCACGTGGACGCGGCGTGGGGCGGGTGGGCGCTCGCGGCCGTGGCGGCCGGCTCGGTGCTGACCGTCGCCTACAGCGCCCGAATGGTGTGGGGCATGGTCGGGCCCGAGGTGCCCGGGGTCGCGCCGGCCAAGGGCGAGGTGCAGGACCCGCGCGAGGCCGGCTGGTGGCTGCTCGGCCCCGCGATGGTCCTCACCGTCGTCACCGTCGTCGGCGGCATCTACCCCCGCACCGTCTCGGCGCTCGTGGTGGGCGCGGCGCGGACGCTGATGGACGGCGTCGGGCACGGGGCGCTCGCCCTGTGGCACGGGTTCGGCGTGCCGTTGCTGCTCTCGGCGGTCGTGGTGCTGCTCGGCTGGCTCGCCTGGCGCGGGCGTCACCAGGTGGAGGAGCTCCAGCAGCGGCTGCCGCACCCGCCGTCGGGTGGCCGGATCTTCGACATCGGGGTCGCCCGGCTGATGCGCGGCGCGGACGTGTTCATCGGTCACGTGCAGACCGGTTCGCTCCCGCTGTACCTGCTGGTCATCCTCAGCACGGTGCTCGTCGTGCCCGGCGGCGCGCTGCTGCTCGGGGTCGACTCGCTGCCCGAGGTCGACCTCGCCGACGACCCCGGCCAGGTCGTGGCCGTCGTGCTGATGGGGGTCGCGTCGGTGGGCGCGGTGATGATGCGCCAGCGACTCGCCGCGGTGGTCTGCGTCGGGGCGGTCGGCTACGGCATGGCCGTGCTGTTCATGTACCAGGGGGCGCCGGACCTCGCGCTCACGCAGGTGCTGGTCGAGACCCTGCTCCTGGTGCTCTTCGTGCTCGTGCTGCGGCACCTGCCCGGCCGGTTCGCACCCAACCAGACGTCGCTGTCGCGCGGGTCCCGGGCGGTGGTCTCCGCGCTGGTCGGGGTGCTCGCCGCGGGCTTCGTGCTCGTCGCGTTCTCGGCCCGCCCCGACGTCGTGCCCCTCGGCGACGAGTTCATCGCCGAGTCGCCGGAGGCGGGCGGCCAGAACATCGTCAACGCGATCCTCGTCGAGTTCCGCGGGTTCGACACCCTGGGCGAGACCGCGGTCGTGACCGTCACCGCGCTCGGCGTGCTCGGGCTGGTCCGCGCGGCGCGCCGCGAGCGGGACCGCTCCACCGACCGGGCGGTCGAGCCGTGGCGTCCGTCGTTCTTCCTCGACGCCGCGGTGCGCGCCCTGTTCCGGGTGGTGCTGCTGTTCTCCCTGGTGCTCCTGCTGCGCGGGCACGACGAGCCGGGCGGCGGGTTCATCGGCGGGCTCGTCGCCGGGTGCGCGTTCATGCTGCTGTACCTCGCGGGCGGTGACCGCAGCCTCCGTCGGCGGGAGCCGCTCGCCGCGGAGGCGTTCCTCGGCGTGGGGATCAGCCTCGCCGCCCTCGCCGGTGCGGTGGGGTGGGCCAACGGCGGCGAGTACCTCGAGTCGGGCGCGCTCGCGGGGACGCTGCCGGGCCTCGGCGAGGTGAAGCTCTCGAGCGGCCTCGTGTTCGACACCGGTGTCTACCTGGTCGTCGTCGGGCTGGTGCTGGCGCTCCTGCGCTCCCTCGGGCGGGAGGAGGTGCGGGAGGCGTGATCCTCGTGCTCGCGGCCGGCGTCGGCATCATCTTCGCGACCGGCACGTTCCTGCTCCTCCAGCGCACCCTGTCGCGCATCGTGCTCGGGCTCGGCATGTACGGCAACGGGGTCAACCTGTTGATGATGCTGACCGGCGGGCGGGCCGGCGCGCCGCCGTTCGCGGACGGCAGCGCGAAGGGTCCGATGGCCGACCCCATGCCCCAGGCGATGAGCCTCACCACGATCGTCATCAACCTCGGGATCATCGCCCTGCTGCTCGCGCTCGCGTACCGCAGCGCCACCCTCACCGGCGCCGACGAGGTCGAGGACGACCTCGAGGACCGCCGCATCGCGCAGGCCCGGCGCGAGGAGGAGATCGTCGCGGAGATCGAGGAGGAAGAGGAGGAGCCGATGCCCGCCACCACCGGTGGAGAGCCCCCGGCCGGAGGGTCGACGAGCATCGGGGAAGGGGCGCAGCGGTGAACGTCGTGCTGCCCCTGCTCGTGGCGCTGCCGCTCCTCGGCGCGGGCCTCAACATGGCGCTGTGGCGGCAGGTGCGCGTCCAGCAGGCGCTCGGCACCGCGTTCCTGGGTGCAGCGCTGGTGATGTCGCTCGTGCTGCTGGCCCACGTCGCCGACGAGGGCCCCGTCTCGGTGCACCTGGCCGGTTGGCCGGCACCGATCGGGATCACGCTCGTCGCGGACGTCTTCTCGGCGCTGCTGCTCGTGGTCGCGGTCGCCACGCTGCTCGCCGTGTTCGTCTACGCGGTCGGCCAGCCCCGGGCCGACAAGGGTGCCTTCTACTTCCACTCCCTGTACCTGATGCTGTCCGCGGGCGTGGCCGGCTCGCTGCTCGCGGGCGACCTGTTCAACCTCTTCGTCGCGTTCGAGGTGATGCTCGCCTCGAGCTACGTGCTCATCACGCTCGGCGGCAGCCGCGACCAGGTGCGGTCGGGCATGACCTACGTGATCATCAACCTCGTCGCGTCGACGCTGCTGGTCACGAGCGTCGGGCTGCTCTACGCGGCCACCGGCTCGGTGAACATGGCCGAGGTCGCGCTGCGCCTCCAGGAGGTGCCCGACGGGGTCCGCCAGGCGCTCGGCGGCCTCCTGCTCGTCACGTTCGGCATCAAGGCGGCGATCTTCCCGCTGTTCTTCTGGTTGCCGGACTCGTACCCGACCGCGCCGGTGACGGTGACGGCGGTGTTCGCGGGCCTGCTCACCAAGATCGGCGTGTACGCGATCATCCGCAGCCAGACGTTGCTGTTCCCCAGCGACGAGCCCATGGTGCTGCTGCTGGTGCTGGCCGGGCTCACGATGGTGGTCGGCGTCCTGGGGGCGATCGCGCAGGACGACATGAAGCGCATCCTGAGCTTCCACATCGTCAGCCAGATCGGCTACATGCTGTTCGGCCTCGGCCTCTACAGCGTCGCCGGCATCGCGGGGGCCGTGTTCTTCATCGTCCACCAGATCCCGGTCAAGACCGCCCTGTTCCTCGTGAACGGGCTCGTCGAGACCGTGACCGGGTCGTCCGCGCTGCAGCGCGCCGGCGGCCTGCTGCGCTCCAACCCGTTCATCGCGGCGATGTTCGGGCTGGCCGCGCTGAGCCTCGTGGGGGTCCCCCCGTTCACCGGGTTCTTCGGCAAGCTCGCGCTGGTCACCGCCGGGTTCTCGGTCGGGGAGTGGGTGGTCACCGGCGTCGCCCTGGCGGTGAGCCTGCTGACGCTGCTGTCGATGTCGAAGATCTGGGCGAACGTGTTCTGGGGCGACCACGTCGAGCGCGAGCCGATCATCGGCCCCGCGGGGCAGGTGTTCACGCTGCCCGACCACGCGCCGCGCCTCATGAACGCCGCGACCCTCGGGCTCGTCGCGCTCACGCTGGTGATCGCCGTGGCGGCCGAGCCGGTGTGGCAGCTCAGCGAGCAGGCAGCCGAGGAGCTGCTGGCACCGGCGGGGTCGTACATCGAGGCGGTGGTGGGGCCGTGAGCGGGCGGGCGACGGCGCTGCGACGGCGGCTCGGCCGCCCGTCCGGGTGGCTGCTCCTGCTCGCCATCTGGGTCACGGCGTGGGGGTCGTACACGACCGCGTCGATCGTCGGCGGGGTGGTCGCCACCGCGGTGGTGATGCTGCTGTTCCCCGACCCCGAGGAGCGGCCCACCCACAAGGTCCGTCCGCTGATGCTGCTGCGGTACGCCGGCTACTACCTGAAGGAGCTCACGCTCGCGAACATCCACGTGGCCCAGGCCGTGCTGCGACCCAGCCGGGTCCAGCACCGGCGGGCGATCGTGGAGGTGCAGCTGCCGCCGAGCTCGTCGCTGGTCAAGGCGGTGCTCGCGAACGGCGTGATGCTCACGCCGGGCACCTCGATCATCGAGGTCGCCGACCGGCCCTCGGTGTTCCACGTCCACGTGCTCGAGCTGCACACCGTCGAGGAGGTGCGGCACTCGATCGCCGAGATGCACTGGCGGCTCGTGCGGGCGCTCGGGCCGGAGGACTGCCTCGACGAGGTGCGCGCGGACCTCGAGGAGCTCCGCCGGGCTGCCGAGGAGGCGTCGTCGTGAGCGTCGTCATCTCCATCGCCCAGGTCCTCGTGGCGATCGGCGCCGCGCTCTGCGTGCTGCGCCTCGTGCGCGGCCCCTCGCTCGCCGACCGGGTGCTCGCGCTCGACACGCTGCTCGTGACGATCGTGGTCGAGGTCGCGCTCGAAGCGGCCCGAGACGACGACGGGCGCAACCTGGACCTCCTGCTCGCCGTCGCCCTGGTGGCCTTCATCGGCACCATCTCCGTGGGCCGCTTCATCGAGCGCAGGGGCGCGCGGTGAGGGTCGTCGTCGACGTCGCGTCGGGCGCGCTCATGCTGCTGGGCGCCGGGTTCGTGCTGCTCGCCGGCGCGGGCCTGCACCGCTTCGACGACGTGTTCTCCCGGATCCACGCCGCCACCAAGGCGGTGACCTTCGGGGTGCTGCTCGTCGCCGCCGGCGGCGCCCTCCAGCTGACCACCGCCGCGGACGTCGTGCGCCTGGTGCTCGCCGCGGGGCTGCAGCTCGTCAGCTCGCCGGTGGGGTCCCACATCCTGGCGCGGGCCGCCTACCACTCCGGCACCGAGCTCAGCCCCGCCACCCGCATCGACCAGCTCGCGGACCCCGACGACACGATCGATGGGCCGCTCGATGCTGGATGACCTGACGGGCTGGATCACCGACGTCATCGACGCGCTCGGCTACGTGGGCGTGGCGTTCCTCGTGGCGCTCGAGAACGTGTTCCCGCCGATCCCCTCCGAGGTCGTGCTCCCGCTCTCCGGTTTCGTCGCGGGGCGCGGCGACGCGTCGGTCGTCGGCATGGTGCTCGCCGCCACCACCGGCTCCGTGGTCGGCGCGTGGATCCTCTACGGCATCGCCGCCGCGGTCGGACCGATCCGGCTGCACCGCTTCGTCGGGCGGTTCGGGCGTTGGTTCGGGGTCAGCGGCGAGGACATGACCAGGGCCGAGCTGTGGTTCGACCGGCGGGCGACCGCCGCGGTGCTCATCGGGCGCTGCGTGCCGCTCATCCGGTCGGTGGTGTCGGTCCCCGCCGGGTTCCGGCGCATGGCCCCGCTGCCCTTCACGATCTGCACCGCGATCGGCAGCCTGGTGTGGAACACCGCGCTCGTCGGTGCCGGCGCGCTGCTCGGGGACCGCTGGGAGCAGGTCGGCGACGTCGTCGGGCTGCTCCAGACGGCCGTCGTGGTCGTGATCGTCGCCCTGGTCGCCCTGTTCGTGTGGCGGCGCTTCCTGCGGGACCGGATCGGGTTCCGGGGCGGCAGGAGCGACGACCGCTGAGCATCCCGGGGGCAGGCCACCGGGCCGACCCCCGTCCCGTTGCCGCCGGTCGGGTCCAGCACGTACGGTCCGCCGGGTCGGGCCCACCGCGGGCCGGACCCTAGGAGGTCGGATGTCGACGGTGATCGGTCGGGGCGCGGCGCTGCTCGTCGCGATGGTGCTCGCACTGGGGCTCGCCGCCTGTGGCGACGACGACGGCACGGGCGAGGGCGACGGCACGACGTCGACCACGGCCGACACGACCAGCACGACCTCGACGACCGAGGCCGCAGAGCAGGAGGCGGAGGACCCGGAGGGTGAGGCGGTGCCGGTCGGGGTGTACTTCGTCCGGGACGAGAAGGTCGCCGCGGCGCGGGCCGACGTCGTGCCGCCCGCCACGGCACGGGGGGCGATCGAGGCGCTGCTCGGCGGCCCCGCCGGCGTGCAGGGCGCCGAGGGGATGACCAGCGAGATCCCCGACGGCACCGAGCTGCTCGGGCTCTCGATCGAGGACGGCACCGCGGTCGTCGACCTGTCGGGCGAGTTCACCTCCGGCGGGGGCAGCCTGTCGATGCAGCTGCGGGCCGCCCAGGTCGTGTTCACCCTCGCCCAGTTCGACACGGTCGACGAGGTGACCTTCCACATCGACGGCGAGGAGGTCGACGCCCTCGGCGGCGAGGGCGTGCCGGCCGCCGGCGTCGACCGCACCGACTTCGGCGGGGTCACGCCGCTGGTGCTCGTGACGTCCCCGCTGCCCGGCGAGGAGGTCGGCTCCCGCCTGGTCGTCGAGGGCATCTCCAACACCTTCGAGGCGAACGTCCTCTACGAGGTCGTCGGCGCGGGCGGGACGACCCTCGCCGAGGGGTTCACCACCGCGAGCGCCGGGACGGGCACCTGGGGCGACTTCCGCGTCGAGGTGGAGCTCGAGGGCGGCGAGCCCGGGCCCGTGACGCTGGTGGCGTACCAGGAGAACATGGAGGACGGCGGGCGCCAGGACGTCTACGAGGTGCCCCTCCAGCTGCGCTGACGCGCACCCCCCGCCCCGTCGTTCCCTCCGCCCCGTTCTGTTCGGCGTGCGTCAAGGGTTTCCTTGACGCACGCCGAACAGAACGCCGGGGGTCCCTATTCTCGGCGGTGGATGCGCCAGGACGAGGCACTGCAGGTCATGACGCTCGGGCTCCGCGTCGGCGAGGTGATGCTCGAGTCGAGCGTGGCGACCTCCGACGTGCAGGACGCCGTGCGGCGGGTCATCGAGGCGCTCGGCCTCGAGGGGTGCGAGGTGTCGGTCACCCTGGACGTCATCACGCTCAACCACCTCGACCCGTCGCTGGACGCCCCGCTCACCCTCGTGCGGGTCGTGCGGATCGGCGAGCCGCGCCTGGACCGGCTGGTCGCGCTCGAGGCGCTGGTGCGCAAGATCCACGACGGCCGGCTCGACGTCGCGACCGCGGCACGGGAGATCGAGCACTTCGACCGGGTCGACACCCGCCACCCCCGGTGGGCGACGCTGACGGGGCTGCTCATCTCCGCGGCCGCCTGGGTGATGTTCGCCGGCGGCGGAGCCGTCGGGGCCATCGCCGCGGTGCTCGCCGCGCTGGTGAACGAGGTGGTGCTGGCCCCGCTCAACCGGACCCGCATCCCGACGGTGTTCGTGACGTTCCTGTCCGCGGTGGTCGTCGCCACCGTGCCCAACCTCTTCGCGTTCCTCGAGCTGCCCGTGGCGGTGCTCCCCGCGGTCGTCGGTGGGCTCTACCCGCTGCTGCCCGGGGGCCTGCTGGTCGCGAGCGTGACCGACGGCCTCTCGGGTGCGCCGCTGTCGTCCCTCGCGAAGGGGCTCGAGGCCACCGTCGTCGCCTCGGCGGTCGCGCTGGGCGTGGTCGCGACCCTGTCGGTCGCGGACCACCTCGGCATCGAGTCGGGCACGGAGCGCCCGGTGATCTCGACGGTGTTCACCGTGCTGATGGCGGCGCTCGCGGTGTCGGGCCTCGCGGTGGCGCGCTCGATGCCGATGCGCCTCGTGCCGGCGACCGCGGCGATCGCGATGGCGGCGTGGCTGGTGAACCGCCTGCTGTGGGAGGCCGGCTACAACCAGATCCTCGCCCTCTTCACCGCGGCGGTCGTCGTCGGCCTGGGCGGGCAGCTGGCCGCCCTGCTCCACCGCACCGCCGCCGTGGTGCACATCACCTCCTCGGTGTACGTGCTGGTGCCCGGCTTCACCTTCTACGTGGCGATGGTGGCGCTCGCCCGCTCGGACGCGGACGCCGGCCTCCCGGTGATGGTCGACGCGATCGGCCGCGCGGGTGCCATCGCCGCGGGGGTCGCGCTCGGCGTCGCGCTCGGGCGGTCGGTCCCCGCGCCACGTCCGAGGGTCGCCCTGTGGCGCCGGGGCAACCGCCGCGGCGTCCCCCGCGCCCAGGCCGGCGTCCCGCGCCGGCGATCCTCCTGACCGGACCCCGCTGCGACACCGGGCGAGCGACCCGCCCATCACCGCCTGCCGGGACGCCGCGACGTTATGGTCGCCCGATGGACCTCTCCTCGTTGTTCTCGGTCGACGGCAAGGTGGCGGTGGTGACCGGCGGGTCCCGGGGGATCGGCCTGATGATCGCCGAGGGCCTCGTGCGCGCGGGCGCCGAGGTCGTGATCTCGTCGCGCAAGGCGGACGTGTGCGACGAGGTCGCCGCCCAGCTCTCCGAGGTCGGCTCGTGCGAGTCGATGCCGGCCGACCTGTCCACGCCCGACGGCGTCGACGCGCTCGCCGCGGCGGTCGCGGCCCGCCACGACGCCGTGCACCTGCTCGTCAACAACGCGGGCGCCACCTGGGGTGCGCCGATGGACGACTACCCCGACGAGGCCTGGGACAAGGTGCACGCCACCAACGTGAAGGCGCCGTTCCGGCTGACCGCCAAGCTGCTGCCGCAGCTGCGCGCGGCGGCGACGGAGGACGATCCCGCACGGGTGATCAACATCGGGTCGGTGGACGGCATCCGGGTGCCCGACACCGAGAACTACGCGTACGCCGCGAGCAAGGCCGCGATCCACATGGTCACCCGGCAGATGGCCCACCGGCTGGTGCGGGACCACATCAACGTCAACGCGATCGCGCCCGGGCCGTTCCGCTCGAAGATGATGGCCTTCGTGCTCGACGCCGAGGGCGGTGAGGAGCTCGTCGCGTCCAGCGTGCCCATGGGACGCATCGGCCGCCCCGAGGACGTCGTCGGCGCCACCCTCTTCCTCGCGTCCCGTGCCGGCAGCTACCTGACGGGCGCGGTCATCCCGGTGGACGGGGGGATCTCCACCCGAGGCTGACCCCGCAGGGCGGCGTGCGAGGCCCGCGCGCCTCGGTCCAGCTCAGCGCGCCTTGGTCCAGAGCTGCTCGAGCCCTGCCGGCCGGTCCTCCTCGAGGATCCGGCGCAGCATGTCGGCGAGCCCCGGGTCGAGCGAGACGAACTCGACCCCGTAGCGCAGCGTCCACTCGCTGCTCGTGGGGTCGATCCGGCGGATGACGACGGTGCCGTGCTGGCCCTCGAGCCCGATGCGGACGCGGTGGCCCACCAGGAGCGCCTCGTCCGCGGGTGCCTCGACGGAGAGGCCGGTCACCGACAGGTCCCGCAGCCAGGCGGTCTGGGCGGCGTCCTTGCGCCGCCGTCGGCGCGACTCCGGCACCCGCCACTCGATGCGCAGCGGGTCGAGCAGCTTACGGCGTCCGATGCGTCGTTCCGGGGCGTTCGGGAGCTCCATCTGCTGAGGATCGGCAGCCCGACCGGGCGACCTGAGCAGAACGACGGCACTGGTCATTTGTCCAGCATCTGCTAGAACAAATGCAGTCGCGTCGAGGAGGTCGCCGTGAAGATCCGAGCCCACCCGGGGATCTGCGAGGGCCACGGCCTCTGCAAGCGGTTCGCGCCGGAGGTGTACGAGCTCGACGAGGAGGGCTACATCGCCCTGCACCTGGTCGAGGTGCCGCCGGAGCTGGAGCGCGCCGCCGAGCTCGGTGCGTCCATCTGCCCGGCGCGGGCGATCACGATCATCCGCGACGAGGCGACGGGCGACGGGACCACGGGTGGCGGTGCCACCCGCGACGAGGCGCCCGGCGGATCGCCGGACGCCTCGGGTGTCGGGGTCGGCTCGGGCCTCAGCCCGGGGTCGGCGTCCCCGCGCTGAGGCGCCGCTCGAGGCGGGCGACCGCGGGGAACAGGACGTTGTTCTCCTTGTGCACGTGCAGGTGCAGGTCCCGCTCGAGCTCCTCGAGCCCGTGGAACAGCGCCCGGTAGCTGGCACACCCGCCCTCGGGCACGCGGTAGTCGTCGGAGAGCTCGCGCATCCGCTCGAGCAGCTCGCCCGCGGTGTCGTGCTCGGCCAGCAGGACCGAGATCGGCCCGCTGGGCGAGCCGAAGGGGAACCACGGCACGTGGTCGTCGGCCCCTTCCAGCTCCTCGATCGCCGGGAAGAGCATGCGCTCCTCCTTGACCAGGTGCGGGAGGAGGTCGGCGCGCAGGCGCTCGAACGCGCGGCGCAGCTCGTGGAGCTCCGGGTGCAGCGCGCCGTGCACGCCGGCGACCTTCTCGGCCAGCGACGACAGTCGGGGCAGCTCCGAGCGCAGGTAGCGGTGGTGCACCTCGACCACGTGGCGGGCCAGCTCCGAGGGGCTCATCCGGGCCCAGTCCGGCTCCGGCTCCGGCTCGAGGCGGCCGAGCTCCTCGGCGAGCCCGGCGAGGTCGACGCCCTGCTCGGCGGCGGCCTCGGAGAGCGTCCTGGCCCCGCCGCAGCAGTAGTCGAGCCCGTGCCGCTCGAGCACCCGCGCGGCCGAGGGGCGCTCGGTGACGAGCCGGCCGAGGGTCCAGTCCGGATCGATCGCGCTCGAGCCCTCGCCGGGATCCGCCGAGCCGAGGTCCACGCTGCTGTCGGTCATGACCACCTCCCGAAGTCCTTGAGTTCGAGACTGTAGGACTATCGGGTGGTCGTCAAGCGCGAGCGCCGGGTGTCACTCCGGCGCCGCTCACCGGGACAGCCTCACCGGTACGGCCTCACCGGTACAGCCCGATGACCTCCTCGGGCATCACGGGGCTGATGTCCATGGGCGGGACCAGGTTCAGGTCCATGTTGCCGAACATGTAGAGCGAGTCGGCGATGAGCATTCCGTCGATGTTCCGCCGGGCGTTGCCGCCGATCTCGAGCCGCCCGACCGGTGCGTACACCGTGCCCATGTTCTTCTCGGTGTTGCCGGTGATCTTGGAGGTGCCGGTGTTGGAGCGACCCTGGTAGATGCTGATGCCGGCGTAGTCCCCGAGGTCGGGCGGCGTCAGCTCGACGGTGCCGTTGCCCTGCATGTCGAGCACTCCCGACTCGATGAACAGCAGGACCCCGTTGCCCGTGTCGGGGCTGGGCGGACCCGCGACGACCACGCTCTTGTTCCGGAAGTCCACGCCGTTGCGGAAGTAGTGGATGCCCGGCTGCAGCGTGATGGTCCCCTGACCGCCGCCGAAGTCCTTCTTGGAGTTGTAGCGGCCGGGGGAGCAGGTGGTCCCGTTCCCGCTCGCGCACGAGCTGGTGGTGGTGGGCAGCGGCGGGTGCGGCAGGTCGCCGAGCGGGTCGCCGATCGGCTGCTGGCCGGTCTTCGGCTGGGCGCCGGGGAAGCAGTGCGGGCCGCAGGAGTTGAAGCTCGTCCCGCCCACGACCGAGATGAGGCCCGCCTCCAGCCGGAGCGAGTTGCCGATGCCCTGCATGGCGTTGTTCGGGCAGGCCTCGTCCACGTAGACCGCGCCGACCGTGGTGACCGAGATGTCGGCGTTGCCCTGGATCTCGAGGCCGGGGCAGGTTTCGGGCGGCGCCAGCACGATGATCCCGGTGCCGAACGGGTTGCCGATCTGGCGGCGCTCGGCCACCGCCGTCGCGCACGAGGTCAGCTTCACCCCGGCGACGGCGGAGAAGAACTGTGGGTTCGCTTCGCAGACGCGCACCCGGACGTACTCGGCCTCGGGGTCGGCGCCGTCGGGCACGAACGGGGTCTCGACGACGATCGCGACGTCGCCCGACCGGTAGCACCGTGCGTTCGCCGCGACGACCGCCTCCCCCGCCGTGCAGGCGCGCGTGGTGACCGTCGCGTCGGGCCCGACCATGTTCCTCGCCGCGAGCACGCTGGCCTCCTGCTGCGCCGGGCCGGCGTCGGGCAGCTCGCCCAGCTCGCGGGCGGCGGCCAGCGCCGCGGCGTCGGCCGCGCCCTGGGCGCCGCGCTGGACCATGCGGGAGTAGCCGACGTCGACGGCGAGCGCGGCGACGAGCAGCAGGGCGATCATCACCAGCGCGACGGTCACGATGACGGCGCCCCGCTCGCCGCGGGGGCGTCCCGTCCTGCGCGGTCGGACGCTCACCGGCACCACGACCAGTCACCTCCCGGCTCGAAGAACTCCACAGGGGTGTCGTCGCCCTCGCGCTCGATCCGGTACTCGGTCCTCGAGGTCATCCTCGTGTTCGCGAGGAACGGGATGAACCCGGTGAGGGACTCGCTCTGCCGCTGGCTGCACACGACCACCGCGGCACCCCGCGTCCAGCCCTCGGACACGACCACCGCGACCTGGGCGTCGGTGAGCCCCGTGCGGTCCTTCACGTCGCAGACGACGTCCCGTGTGGGCCCCGCCGGCGCGCTGGTGGCACAGGTGCCGGGCGGGTTCGACAGCACCGCGGCGTTGCGCGCTGCCGTGCTCGTGCCCTGCCGCAGGCTCTGGGCGTTGTAGAGGTTGTAGCCGAGCTCGACCACTCCCAGGAGCAGCAGGAGCAGCAGCGGGAGGATCAGCGCGAACTCCACCATTGCCGCGCCGCGCTCGCCCCGCCGGGTCGCCCCGCCACGGCGGTCCGATCGGAGGCGCGGGCTGGGAGGTCGAACCGGTGAGGGGAACGTGGCCATTGTCCCGGCACATCGTCCCGGCCGCCGGGGTACTTGAGCTTTTCGGGAGCCGGTGGGATGCGAGGGGTTCCGCCGGCCAGCCTGTACCGTGAACCCGAGGAGACCAGGGGGCAATGGCGGAGCGGACCACCATCGGCGAGCGCGACTTCACCCCCGACGCCGCGTCGGTGGCGCAGGCCCGCCGGTACGTGCTGTCGCTCCTCGAGCTCGACCCGACCACGACCGAGTCCGTGCAGCTCGCCGTGTCGGAGCTCGCGACGAACGCCGTGCTGCACGCGCGCAGCCCGTTCCGGGTGCGCGTCTCGATCGACTCGACCACCGCGCGCGTCGCGGTGTTCGACCACTCCGAGGCCACCGCGGCGCGCAAGGACTACGGGCCGGAGGCCGTGACGGGCCGGGGCCTCACCATCGTCGAGCGGGTGACCGATGATTGGGGCGTGACGCCCGACGGCAAGGGCAAGTGGGTCTGGTTCGAGGTGTCGTTGACCGGGCAGGCCGTGAGATGAACCGGAGGGCGGACGACGTGTCGGACACCGTGCGGGTTCGGTTGATCGGGTTGCCGGTGCAGCTCCACGTGTCGACCGCGATGCACCTCGACGCGCTCCAGCGGGAGCTCGACGTGCTCGCGACCTCCGAGGAGCCGCCGTCGGTGCCGAGGCGGCTGACCGAGCTCGTCGCGGAGCTGCGGGAGCGCCACGGGACCCTCGGCGCCGCGCACGAGGCCGCCGTCGAGACCGCGGCCGAGCGCGGCGACTCGACCGTCGACCTCACCTACGACGTGCCCGTGGAGGTGGCGGACGCGGCCGAGGCGCTCGACTCGCTGCTCGACGAGGTCGACGACTACTGCCGGCGCGGCGAGCACCTGCTCACCCTTGCCGCGGCCCCCGAGGTCAACGCCTACCGGCGCTGGCTCCTCGGGCAGTTCGTCTCGCAGATCGCCGGTGAGGACCCCGTCCCGTGGGAGCGCTCCGACGAGGCGCACGCCGCTGCGGCGGTGACCAGCGACCGGGCCGCCGCGGTGGTCACCAGCGAACGCGACCTCATGGACCCCGACGACGTGCCCGAGGGGTGGACCGTCGAGGAGCGCGAGTCCGAGGTGGTCGTCCGGCCGAGCGGGGAGCTGGACCTGCAGTCCGCGCCGGAGCTGCGCGACCTGCTGCTCGCGGTCCGCCAGGAGCACACCGCGGTCGTGCAGCTGGACCTGTCGGGGGTGTCGTTCATCGACTCGGTGGGGTTGAGCATGGTGGTCAGCGCCCACCAGCGCCTCGCCGCGGACGGTGCGCGCCTGGTGGTCTCCATCCCGGCGCACCTCGAGCGGCTGTTCGAGATCAGCGGGCTGCAGCAGCTGTTCGAGCACAGCAGCTGAGACCCGCGGCGAGCTCCGCGGCCGAGGCCCCGTCGCGGTCCGCCGCCGGGTCCGGCGGGGTCTGCCCGCGCAGGTCGGGGGTAGGACTCCGTCGGTGGGTGACACGACGGAGCAGCACCGCGCGGGCCGGGACCACCTGGTCGACGACCTCCCGGGCGCGCCCGAGTCCGACCAGGACCTCGCGCTCCTCGACGACCGTCTGGACCGCGAGGAGCTCCGAAACCGGTACTACGGGCTGCTGCAGGAGCTGCGGGTGGTGCTGCCGGGCGTGCAGGTGCTGCTCGCGTTCCTGTTCGCCGTGCCGTTCGCGGAGGGCTTCCGCCGACTCGACCGGCTCGGCCGTGCCACGTTCGCGCTGTCGCTGCTCGCCGCGCTGCTCGCGGTCGTCTGCCTCATGGCGCCGACCGCGATGCACCGGTTCGGCGACCGCACCGCGCGGCGGGCCCGGCTGGCGTGGAGCATCCGCCTGACCATGGTCGGGCTGGGCCTGCTCGCGCTCGCGCTCGTCTCGGCGCTCTGGACCGTCGCGAGGTTCGTCTACGACACCGGGGTGGCGCTCGTGGTCACGATCCCGATCGCGGTCACGGTGCCGGTCCTGTGGGGGCTGGTGCCCCGCCTCATCGCCCGGCCCGACCCACCGGCCCGCTGACCGTCAGCGGGCCCGGCCGCGGGTGGCGGCGAGCTCGCGCAGCTCGTCCAGGGCGGCGGGGAACGCCCCGGCCATGACGTGCACGTCGGGGACGCTGGTGCGGTCGCCGGTGACCCCGAACGCGAGCTTGCCGTTGTAGGACAGGATCGCGGTGCCCACGCGCACCCCGTGGTAGATCGGCACGTAGGGCAGGTAGCTCACCATCTCACGTCCCAGGCAGTAGAGCGGGAACTGGGGGCCCGGGACGTTCGTGGTGACCGTGTCGATCAGGCGCTGCGGTCGCCGGCGGAGCGCCCGGATGATCAGCCGGCTCAGGGGCCCCACGACCATCGGCGGCGCGAGGTCGACGGCCTGGGTCACGACCTCGCCCGCGTCCGCCTCGTGCGAGGCCTTCGCCTCGCCCATCTGCTCCTGGACCGACCGGAGTCGCTCGAGCGGGTCCGCCAGGTGCACCGGCAGCTCGCACAGCACCATCGAGACCCGGTTGTCGGGGACCCCCCGGGCGTCCTCCCGGCGGGTCGAGACGGGGACCATCGAGGTGACCTCGGCGCGGTCCGCGTCGTCACCCCGCCACAGCAGCAGCTCGCGGTAGCCCGCGGCGACCACGGCGAGGACGACGTCGTTCACGGTCCCGCCGAACGCGGCGCGGACCTGCTTCACCTCCGCGAGCGACACCTCGCTGTGCGACCAGGTGCGGTGCGGCCCGATGCTGCCGGACAGCGAGTGCGGCTCGCCGGCGGCGAGCCCGCGCAGGTAACGGGCGAGCCCGCCGACGGTGGTGCCGACCGTGCGGGCGGTGCCGACCGGGTTCGTCAGCGCCCGGGGCAGGCCCTTGCCGAGCTCGGCGACGTCGGAGGCGAGGCCGGACCACGCGTCGAGCACCTTGGCGGCGCCGCTGGGCTCCGGCTCCGGCTCCCACGGGACCTCCTCGACGGGTTCGACCTCGCGGGTCAGGTCGAGCAGGACGGTCAGCAGCTGCACGCCGGCGATGCCGTCGATCATGCAGTGGTGCACCTTGAACAGCAGCGCCCACCGGTCCCGCGCGAGGCCCTCGACGAACCACACCTCCCACAGCGGGCGCTCCCGGTCCAGCGGCAGCGACATCACCCGGCCCATCAGCGAGTCGAGCGCGGCGGCGTCGCCGGGGGCGGGCAGCGCCGCGTGGCGCAGGTGGAAGCCGAGGTCGAAGTGCGGGTCGTCGACCCACACCGGCCGGCCCAGCTCGAGGGGGACCGACCGCACGCGCTGGCGGTACCGGGGGATGAGGTGGAGCTTCGAGCGGAGCAGCTGCTCCACGTCGCCGTACTCGGGGATCGGGCCCTCGAACACGCACGCGCCGGCGAGGTGCATGTGCGCGATCCCGTCCTCCACGTGGAGGAACTCGGCATCGAGGGCGCTCAGGCGCTCCACGACCGAGAGCTTCTCACGCGAGCTTGAGGAACATCCGCTGGACGTCCGCGAGCTCGTAGCCGGCGGCGGCGGACCGCTCGGGGTCGTCGAGGCACCAGGTGAGGCCGGCGGCGACGAGCACGAAGCCGACCTGTTCGAGCGCCTTGTTCGCCGCCGCGATCTGGGTCACCAGCTCGCGGCAGTCGCGCCCCACCTCGAGCATGTGCTGGATGCCGCGCACCTGGCCCTCGATCCGGCGCAGCCGACGCTGGAGGTCCGCGAGCGTCTCCTCGGGCAGCTCCATCCCGCCCAGGCTCGTCGTGGGGTGCTCGGGTTCGGCCGTCGTCCCGGCGTCGGAGGTGCCCATGGCGGGACCCCTACCCGCCGCGGGCCGGGTGCCGTCACCAGGCGGCCCGTCCGGGGGCGCGCTGGGGAGGGGGCGCGCCGCAGCCGGGTTTGGCGGCGGGTGCGGCGGGGAACCGGCGCGGCACGACCGCACCGCGGTCCCTACCCAAGGAGAGCCCCCAATGCGAGCTTTCAGCCTGTTCCTCATCGCCGTCGGAGCGATCCTCACCTTCGCGGTGACCGTCTGGGTGGAAGGGGTGGAGCTGCGTACCGTCGGGGTGATCCTGATGATCGTCGGCGCCATCGGCCTCGTGCTCGGCCTCATGCGCGGCGCGTCCACCCGCACCGAGCGGTCGGTGTCGGGCGACGGTCGCACCGTGGTCGAGGACCAGCGCACCACCGGGTTCTGACCTCACCGTGCTCTGACCTCACCGTGCTCCGACCTCACCGTTCTGTGTCCCGGAATTGAGGGTGCACCCTCAGTTCCGGGACACAGTTCGCGTCCGGGTGGGGTCAGGCGCCGGGGACGACCACCGCGGCGCCGTTCACCCGGTCGTGCGCCAGGTCGGCCAGCGCCCGGTCCGTGGCCGACAGCGGGTACTCGCTGACGGTCGGCCGCAGACCGATGCGCGCCGCGATGACGAGGAGCTCCTCGGCGTCGCGGCGCGTGTTCGCGGTGACGCTGCGGACCTGCCGCTCCTCGAACAGGTCGGTGGCGTAGTGCAGCGGGGGCACGTCGGTCAGGTGGATGCCGGCGATCGACAGGGTGCCCCCTCGGTCGAGGGCGCGGAGCGCGACCGGGACCAGGTCGCCGACCGGCGCGAACAGGATCGCCGCGTCGAGCGGGACCGGGGGCTCGTCCCTCGCGCCCGCGGCCGAGGCGGCGCCGAGCTCGAGGGCGAGCCGCTGGGCGTCGGGGGAGCGCGTCAGCACGTGCACCTCGTCGCCGCGGGCGATCGCGACCTGCGCCGCGAGGTGGCCGGACGCCCCGAACCCGTAGATGCCGAGGCGGCCGCCCGGGGGCACCTCGGCCCGCTTGAGCGCCCGGTAGCCGATGATGCCCGCGCACAGCAGCGGCGCGGCGGTCACGTCGTCGAACTCCTCGGGCAGCTCGAGCGCGAAGTCCTCGGGCACGACCGCGAGCTCGGCGAACCCGCCGTCCGCGTCCCATCCCGTGAACCGGGGGCGCAGGCACAGGTTCTCGTCGCCACGGCGGCAGAAGCGGCAGTGGCCGCAGGTGCTGCGCAGCCACGGGATGCCGACCCGCGCGCCCGGCTCGAAGCGGGTCGCGCCGGGCCCGCGCTCGAGCACCGTGCCGACCACCTCGTGACCGGGGGTGACCCGCGGGTGCTTCGGCGCGAGGTCGCCCTCGGCGAGGTGGAGGTCCGTGCGGCACACCCCGCACGCCCGGACCTCGACGAGCACCTCGCCGGGTCCCGGCTCCGGCGCCTCGCGCTCGCCGTAGCGGAGGGGGCCCTCGTCGATCGGTGCCGGCTGCTCGACCCACCACGCCTTCACGTCGCACCTCCTTCGTTCCCCTGCGAACGTTTCCCTGCGAACGAGCGGGGGTTTGAATGACCTTCGCCCCTGTGGCGTCGCGACCCCACTCTCTAGCCTCGGTCGCACCACGGACGCCCGCCACCGTGCGGGAGGAGGGTGGACATGCAGCGCGAGGGGGCAAGGATGCAGCGCGAAGGGGGAGGCCTGGACGTCCCCGTCGAGTTCGTCGTCAGGATCCGGGGACGCGAGGCGACGTGCCGGTTCCGGGACGGCCGGCTGGAGGGGGACCCGGAGCTCGTGCGGCGCATCCGGCGGCTCGACCCCGTCGGCATGGCGCGTGACGCGGTGTCGGTCGCGCGCCTGGTGCGGGCCGCGGTCGGCTCGGAGGTCACGATCCGGGCGCTCACGAGCTGAGCCCCACGGGCCCACTCGCCGCGGGCCGGGCCGCCGCGGCCCGGACCCGTGAGCCAAGTGCTCACCCGACCGGCTCGTTGCGGGCGAGCCGCTCGACCACCTCGGCGTGCGCTCGCTCGAGGACCGCGTCCGGTGGCGGCGCGGTCGACACCTCGGCCGCCTCCGGCCAGGGGTCGCGGGAGCGTGCGAGCTCGGCGGCGATCTCGGGGGTGACCTCCGAGGTCGAACCGCCCGCCGCGGCGCGGGCGGCGATCCGCTCGGCCGCGACGTCCGGGTCCACGGTGCAGCACAGCTCCACCACCGGCGACGAGCACGCCCGCGCCACCTCGCGGGCGGCGGCACGGCGGTCGGCCGAGGACCACGAGGCGTCGAGCACGACCGGCACCCCCTCGCCGAGGTGGACCCGGGCACGCTCGACCAGCTCGTCGTAGACGGCCCCGACGTGCTCGGGGGCGTACCGGCCCGCGTGCAGCTGTCCGGCAGCGCCGGCGGACGGTGGGACGACCCCGCCGCGCAGGTCGTCGGTCGACAGCCGCACCGCACCCAGCCGCTGCGCGAGCCCCTCCGCGAGGGTGGACTTGCCGGTGCCGGGCGCGCCGCCGACCAGGAGCGCGGGGACCCTGCCGCGCTCGAGGTGCGACAGCGCGAGCGCGTGCAGGGAGCGGGCGGACCCGGCCGCGTCCGCGTCGCCCTGCCCGTGGCGGATGCAGGCGACCTTCGAGCGCACGTGCGCGCGGTAGGCGACGTGGAGGTGCGCGAGCGAGGGCGGCCAGGCGTCCCCGCTCGCCGCTCGGTAGGCGTCGAGGAAGACCTCGGCCAGGTCCGCCCGCCCGAGGTGGTCGAGGTCCATCGCGAGGAACGCCACGTCGAGGAGCACGTCGCCGTACCGGAGCCGGTCGTCGAACTCGAGGCAGTCGAGGATGCGCGGGCCGTCCTCGAGGCAGAACACGTCCTCCGCGCGGAGGTCGCCGTGGCCGTCGCACGCGCGGCCCGCCGCGAGCCGCTGCTCGACCAGCGGCGCCCGCCCGTGCAGGTACTCCTCGGCGAGCCCGAGCATCCGCGCGACCTCGTCGTCGCCGAGGACGTCGGGGACGAAGGGCCCGAGCTGGTCGGCGCCGGTGCGCCACAGCTCCAACAGGGCCTCGACCCCGGCCGCGTCGTCGATCTCCTGGCCGCGGGGCGCCGTCGCGTGGAAGCCCGCCACCACCTCGGCCACGCGGCGCAGCTCCGTTTCGATCCCGGGCTCGTCGAGGATCGAGGAGAGGCGCCGCGACGGCGGCATGCGCCGCATCACGACGAGGTGGTCGATCGGCTCGCCCTCGAGCGCCAGCTCCGCGACGCCCAGGTACACGTCCGGCGCGAAGCGGCGGTTGAGCTCGACCTCGCGCCGGCACGCCCGGTGGCGCGCCTCGGGGGTGGAGAAGTCGAGGAACCCGGTCGTGACCGGCTTCTTCAGCTTGTAGACGCGGTCACCCGCGAAGAAGAGCGTGGAGACGTGCGTCTCGGCCAGCGTGATGCGGTGAGGGTCCATGATCGGTCAGTACATCCAGTGCAGCGGCACCGCCCAGCGCAGGACCGAGCCGCCGGCCGGCCCCGGGTCGAAGGACGCGGTGCCCCCGAGCTTCTCGGCACGCGCCGCGATGTTGCGGAGGCCCTGGCCTCCGCCGGGCCCGACCGGCCGCTCCACGTCCATGGCGATCGTGGCCCGCTGAGGGGGGCCGACCCCGTCGTCGGAGACGACGAGCTCGACCTGGTCCTCGGTCGCACGGATCCGGACCTGCGCCGACGTGGCCCGCGCATGGCGTGCGACGTTCGACAGGGCCTCGCGCAGCACGATGAGCAGGTGCTCCGCGGTCGCCGCGGTGACCGCGGTGTCCACCGGCCCCTCGACGTGCACCTCCGGGGTGAAGCCCAGGGCGCGGGCGCTCTCCTCGACGAGGTCGGCCACCGCCCTGCGCAGCGGGGTGCCGGCCCGCCGGGTCGACTGCAGCTCGTAGATCGTGGCGCGGATGTCGTCGATGGTCTCGTCCAGGTCCGACACGGCCGACTCGAGCCGCCGGCGCAGCTCCCCGGCGTCGAGGTCGCGCAGGCAGGCCTGCAGGTGGAGCCCGACCCCGTAGATGCGCTGGATCACGACGTCGTGCAGCTCGCGGGCGATGCGCTCGCGCTCCTCCAGCACCACCACCTCACCGAAGCGCTCCCGCATCGCCGCGTTGTCGACCGCCATCCCCGCGGCCTTCGCGAGCGACACGGCGAGCTCCTCGTCGCGCTCGTCGAACCCCTCGGCCCCCTCCTTGTCGGTCAGGCACAGGAACCCGTAGACGCGCTGGCGCACCTCGATCGGCACGCCCAGGAACGACCTGCCGGCGGGCACGGTCGTCGCATCCGGGCGCCCGTCCGACGGTTCGCCCTCGGTGGGCGCCTCGCCGGCCGCGAGGCGCAGCGGGCGTGGCGAGGAGACCAGCGCGGCGAGCACGCCGCCCGACGGGAGCACGCCGGCCCCCGCCCCCTCACCGCCGCCGGGGACCACGACCACCTCCTCCAGCTCGTGGCCCGACTGGTCGAGCGCTGCGAACGCGCCTCCGGCGGCGCCGGTCAGCTCGACCGCGGTGCCGACGATGCGTTCGAGGGCGGCGGGGAGGCGGGGCTCGTCGCCGAGGGCCATGACCGCGTCGAGGAGCTTCCGGAGCCGAACGCCGCCGGCGGACGGGGCCATCCGCCGAGCGTACCGGTGGCCGCCGCCGCCCGCCGGGACGGCGCCGCCCGCCGGGACGGCGCGGCCCCGGCCCCATCCGCGATGATGTCGCCGTGACGGTGCGGGTCCTGCTGCTCGACGACCACGAGGTCGTCCGTCGCGGCCTGCGGGACCTGCTCTCCTCCGAGCCGGACCTCGAGGTCGTCGGCGACGCCGCCACGGGCGAGGAGCTGCTGGAGCTGATCCCCGCCAGCCGACCCGACGTCGTGCTGGTGGACGTGCAGCTCGCGCACGGCTCCGGGATCGAGGTGTGCCGGGTGATCCGCGACCGGCACCCGGAGGTCGGCTGCCTCGTCCTGACCTCCTTCGCGGACGACGAGGCGCTCGAGCGGGCGGTGCTCGCCGGCGCGAGCGGGTTCCTGCTGAAGCAGATCCGTGGCGCCGCCCTGGTCGACGCGGTGCGCCGGGTCGCGGCGGGCGAGTCGCTGATCGACCCCGAGGTCGTGCGTCGCTCCGCCGAGCGGGCCCGCGCGCGGGACGACGACGACGAGGCCCGCCTGTCGACGCTGACCGACCGGGAGCGGCGCATCCTCGACCTGCTGGCCCACGGCCGCAGCAACCGGGAGATCGCGACCGAGATGTTCCTCGCCGAGAAGACGGTGAAGAACTACGTGTCGAACCTGCTGTCGAAGATGGGCATGAGCCGGCGCACCGAGGCGGCGGTGTACGCCGCGCGCCTCGCCGAGCGGCGCCTCGCGGAGCGGCGCCGCGTCGAAGCGGCGGGGAGGCTGGCCGCCGGCCGGCCTCGCCCGGCAGGGGAGGGGTCGGCGTGAGCGGGACGGAGCAGGACCGGGCGCCGACGGTGCGTACCCGCCGCGAGGGGCGGGTCCTGGTGGTCTCGATCGACCGGCCGGAGGTCCGCAACGCGGTGGACCGCCCGACCGCCGCCGCGCTGGCCTCGGCGTTCACCGACTTCGACGGCGACGACGACCTGGACGTCGCCGTGCTGACCGGGGAGGGCGGCACCTTCTGCGCGGGTGCGGACCTGGGCGCCGTCGCGGAGGGGCGCGGCAACCGGGTCGACGCGGACCTCGACATGGACGGCCCGATGGGCCCGACGCGGATGCGGCTGTCCAAGCCGGTGATCGCGGCGATCGAGGGCTACGCGGTCGCGGGTGGGCTGGAGCTCGCGATCTGGTGCGACCTGCGCGTCGCCGCCCGCGACGCGGCGCTCGGGGTGTTCTGCCGGCGGTGGGGCGTGCCGCTGGTCGACGGTGGCACCGTGCGCCTCCCGCGGCTCATCGGCCACGGGCGGGCGATGGACCTCATCCTGACCGGCAGGGAGGTCGGGGCCGAGGAGGCGAAGCAGATCGGCCTCGTCGACCGTGTGGTCGAGCCGGGCGGGGCGCTCGAGGCGGCCGTGGAGCTCGCGGCGCAGCTCAGCAGGTTGCCGCAGCGGTGCCTGCGGGGCGACCGGCGCTCCGCGATCGAGCAGTGGTCGATGGACGAGCGCGCCGCGCTGGGCAACGAGGTCCGCATCGGCCTCGAGGTCATCCGCTCCGGGGAGACCGCCGAGGGTGCCCGCCGCTTCGCCGGCGGGGCCGGGCGCCACGGCCGTCCCGCGGACGAGACCTGATGGCCTCGCAAGGCAGGGGCGCCGCGGGCCACCAGGGCAGCGGCCCCCACGCCACCGGCCCCGACGGTGCCGGTCCGCACGGTGCCGGTCCCCACGGCGGGGCGGGCGGAGGGCCGGGCGCGCTGACGGCGGAGGACCGATCGCTGATCGCCGAGCTGCTCGCCCGGTACGCCGAGGCGATCGACGCGGGCGACTTCGACGCGGTCGGGGACCTGCTCGCGGACGCCACCGTGCGCGACCAGCACGGCAACGTGGTGGCGAGGGGCCGGGACGAGGTGGTCGCGCTCTACTCGGCGACGACCCGTCGGCACGACGACGGCACGCCGTGCACCGCGCACGTGATCACGAACGTGATCGTCGAGCCACGCGGGCGCGGCGCGGCCGAGGTGCGGTCGAGGTTCACCGTGCTGCAGGCCACTGACTCGCTGCCGCTGCAGCCGGTGGTGGTCGGCCGCTACCGCGACCGGGTGGAGCGGATCGGCGGTGCCTGGCGCTTCGTCGAGCGCACGATGGTCCCCGAGCGCTGGGGCGAGGTGGGCGAGCACCTGCACTTCGACCCCCGCGACCTCGGGGGCTGAGGGCCGCGCCGGCCCTGCGGTTCGGCCCTGCGGTTCGGCCCGGCGGTCCCGCCAGGGGTCCGGCTCCGCGGTCCGGCCGGTCCGCCGTGCCACGCTGACCGGGTGGAGGAGTCGAGGTCCCCGATCGAGTCGATCAGCGCGGTCACCCTGGTGGTGGCGGACATGGCGCGCTCGCTGGAGTTCTACCTGCCGCTGGGCTTCCCCCTGCGCTACGGCGGTCCTGACGTGGAGTTCTCCAGCCTCCTCGCCGGTGACGGCTACCTGAACCTCCAGCTCGTCCGGGGCTCGGCGGGCGTGGAGCCCGTGTGGGGCCGCATCATCCTGTGGGTCGACGACGTCGACGCGATGTACCAGCGGGTGTGCTCGATCGGCGCGCGGCCGGAGGCCCCGCCCGCGGACGCCGCCTGGGGGGAGCGGTACTTCCACGTCCGCGACCCCGACGGCCACGAGCTGAGCTTCGCCCGCCCGCTCGACTGAGCCCGCCGCGGCCCTGCCCGGAGCGCGCCGGCGTCAGCTCTCGCTGCGGCGCCGGGCGGCGAGTGCGGCCGCACCGCCACCGATCACCACGACGGCGAGGACGACCAGCACGATCGGCAGGATCGCGGAGCCCTCGTCCTCGTCCTCGTCGACCGCCGCGGCGTCCTCCTCGTCGACGCTGGTGTCCGGCGCCGCGGTGGTCGTCGGCGCGGCCGTGGTGGTGGTCGCCTCGGTCGTGGTGGTCTGCTCCTCGACGACCTCGACCGCCGCGGTCGCCTCCGCCGTCGGGTCCTCGGAGACCACCTGCACGGACCAGGCGCCCGGCGAGGGGACCTCGATCGCGCCGCGGTAGACCGAGCTGCCGGGCCCGCCGCCCTCGAGCGTCACCGGGCCGGCGGTCTCCCCGTCCTTCGTGGCGGTCGCGGTGACCCGGGCCTCCTCCGCGAGGTGCTGGTCGGCGTACACGATGCCCACCTCGACCTCGATGGTGGAGGGACCGGACTGCTCCGCACGCAGCACGGTCATCTCCCCGTCGTCGCTGTGCGCACCGGCCGGCGCGGCGAACAGCGCGAGGACCGCGACCAGCGCGGCGAGGAGGGCGAACGCCGGGCGCAGCGCCCGGGAGGGGATCGCACGGGAGTTCGACATGGCCACGGACCATAGACCGCGTCTATGGCCGCGCCCCACCCCGCCCCGCGCCGGTTCTGTTCGGCGTGCGTCAAGGGTTTCCTTGACGCACGCCGAACAGAACGGGGCGTGGGATCAGGGGAGCGGGGGCACCGCCTGGTGGGCGTCCATCATCTGGGCCATCACCATGCGGATGAACTCGTCGGCCTCCTCGTCGAGCCCGCCCACGACGCCGCCGTAGATCGCCGCGCTGCTGGCCGGCTCGTCCTTGCGCTCCACCGCGTAGGGCACCGCCTCGGCCAGGTCGGCGGCGAACTGCTCCGCCACGCCCTCCTGGGTCTGGGGGCCGGTGACCGCCATGTGGATCGCGTTCGGGTACTGCTGGCCGTTGAAGCGCCACCCACGCAGCCGCATGAAGTCGTTGACGTGGTAGATGTCGAACTCGTCGGAGGTGAAGCTGAAGCAGAAGGTGGGGTTGCCGATGATCCGCAGCTCCGGGTGCGAGCGCACCGCCTCCTGCATCTTCTCCGCCGTGGCGAAGATCTCCGCGGCCTTCGCCCGGTAGCCCTCCTTGCCGTAGCTGACCAGCGCCGCCCAGGTCGCGGCGAGCAGCCCCGACGAGCGCGAGCCGTCCATGCCGGGCGAGCAGTACTTGCCACCCGACCAGTCCGTCAGGAAGAAGTACTGCGAGTTGCGCAGCTCCCGGTCGCGGAAGGTCAGCACCGAGGTGCCCTTGAGGCCGTAGCCGTACTTGTGGGTGTCCGCGCTGATCGTGGTCACGCCCGGGACCCGGTAGTCGAACAGCGGGATGTCGTAGCCCAGGTCGCGGCCCCACGGCAGGATGAACCCGCCGAGGCAGCCGTCGACGTGCAGGCCCACGCCCCGCTCGAGCGCGAGCGCCCCGAGCTGCTCGATCGGGTCGATCGTGCCGTACCCGTAGTTCGGGGCGGAGCCGACGATCGCGATCGTGTCGTGGTCGATCAGGTCGGCGACGGCGTCGACGTCCACGGTGCCGGTGGCGGGGTCGACCGGGGCCCGGCGCAGCTCGATGCCGAACAGGTGGCAGCCCTTGTCGAACGCGGGGTGCGCCGTCTCGGGCTTGACCACGTTCGGGCTCGTGATGCCCTGCGAGTTGCGGGCCCGCTCCCGGTAGGCGAGCAGCGCGTGGACGATGCTGCCCGTGCCGCCGCTGGTGACCATCCCGGCCGGCTCGGTGTCGGTGACCGCCTCGGCGTGGAGCATGTCGAGGGTCATCGCGATGATCTCGCCCTCGAACTTGGTCGCGCTGGGGCAGATGTCTCGCTGCAGCGCGTTCACGTGTGCGAACAGCCCGAACGCCTCGGTCAGGAAGTCGTAGTGGCCGTGGTCGCCGCAGTAGTAGGAGCCCGACACCTTCCCGGTCTCCCACACCCGGTCCTCCTCGGTCGCCATCTGGCGCAGCTCGTCGAGGAGCTCCTCACGGGACCGACCCGTCTCCGGGATCGATCGGTGGACCGTGAACCGCTCGGCGTAGGGGTAGTCGCTCATGGGCGCAGAGCTTCGCAGACGGGCCGCAGCGCGGTGAAGGCTTCTTCGAAGCGCGGCTGGATCCGGGAGTGCACCTCGACGGCGTCGGGGTCCGGCTCGTGGCGGGCGGCGACGGGCAGCTCGACCGTCGCCGGGTCCTCCCCGGCGGCGTGGCGCAGCGCCACCGCGGCGGCCGCGCGCGCCGCGGCCAGCTCGGGGCGCTCCAGCACCGACACGGGCGTCGCGAGCACGTCCGCGACCGTGCGGGCCCACGCGGCCGAGCGCGCGCCGCCTCCGCTCAGCACGACCTCGCGGGTCGGGCCGCCGGCGAGCCCGTCGACCGCCGGGGCGAGCCACCGCAGGTTGCGCGCCACCCCCTCGACGGTCGAGCGCAGCAGCTCGGCGCGCGTCGTGGACAGCGACATCCCCACGAACCCGCCGCGCATCGCGGGTGCGGAGGCCGGGGACATGGACCCCGACAGCCAGGGGAGGAACAGCACCCCGCCCGCTCCCGGGGCGGTCGAGGCCAGCGCCTCGTCGAGCTCGGCGAACCCGTCGCCGCCGGGGGCGAGCAGCGACAGCGCGTGCTCGACCGCCGCGCCCGCGATGCCGTTCTCGGCCATGACGACGTAGCTCCCCGACCGGGGGATCGGCATCGAGAGCACCTCGTGGTCGAGGTCGACCGCCATCGACCCGAGCGAGCGGATGAGCACGGAGGTGGTGCCGATCGCGGCGCCGCAGACCCCGGCCCCGGCCGCGTCCGGGCGCACGGCCCCGGTCGCGAACGCGCCGGCCTGGGTGTCGTTCATGCCGACCCCGACGACCGCGTCGTGGGGCAGGCCGAGCTCGTCCGCGACGGCGGGGTCGAGCCGTCCGACCGTGCCGTCGACCGGTAGCAGGGGCGGCAGCCGGCTCGCGTCGACCCCCGAGAGCGCCACGAGCTCCGCGTCGTAGGAGGTGACCGGGACCTCGCGGTTGTCGCACAGCTGCGAGGCGAACACGGTGCACTGGGTCGCGGCCGCGGTGCCGGTGAGGCGCAGGTTCACCAGGTCCATCACCTCGAGGTACGCCGCGGTGCGCCGGTGGACCTCGGGCCGGTCCAGCTGGAAGTGCAGCAGGTGGGCGAGGGAGAGCCCGCCGCCGATCGGTGGGATCCCGTGGCGCTCCACCCAGGTGGTGAACGCGTCGGGGTGGCGCTCGAGGATCGCCCAGCAGTGCTCGCCGCCGCGCTGGTCCAGGTACATGACCAGCGGCGCGATCGCCCGGCCCTCGGCGTCGACGGGCACGAGGGAGGAGTACTGGCTGCACACGCCGACCGCGGCGACGCGGGCGGCGGCGCCGGGGTGCGCGGCGGTCACCTCGCACACCGCCCGGGCGACGGCGCCCCACAGCTCGTCCGCGTCCTGCTCGACCGCGTCGCCCCGGTGGTGGGTCACGAGCGGCTGCGCCGAGTGCGCGACCAGCGTCCCGTCCTCCGCCACGAGCACGACCTTCACGTTGGTCGAGCCCACGTCGATCCCCACCGCGTGCACGGCGCACACCGTAGGCGGGCCACCCCTCCCCGTTCCGTGTCCCGGAACTGAGGGTGCACCCTCACTTCCGGGACACAGAACGGGAGGCGGGCGGGGCGGCGAAGTGACTTGGCCGGGACCCCGGGGCGCCTTGTAGCATCGTCGGTCGCGACAAACCGAGGATCTCGCTTCGCCGAAGACCCCATGGTGCACCGGAGGGCGTGCTCGCACGCCGGCCGGTCCGAAGGGCCCGAAGGGCCGCCTGGGCAGGTGGACACTCCCAGCACCCCGACCGTTCGGTCGAGGCGGGGCGTCCGCTGCGCGGCGCTCCGATCCTCCCGGACAACGGAAAGGAGGTGCTGACATGGAGAACCCACGACCGGAGAAGGTGGCCGTGGTCGAGGAGGTCCGCAGCAAGTTCGAGGCCGCCGAGGCCGCGCTGCTGACCGAGTACCGGGGCCTCACCGTGCGCGAGCTCGGCGAGCTGCGTCGCTCGATGCGCGACGCGGGCGGCGAGTACAAGGTGTACAAGAACACCCTGGTCCGCAGGGCCGTGCAGGAGCTCGACCTCCCGCTCTCCGACGAGCTCACCGGCCCCACGGCCATCGCGTTCGTCGGCCAGCGGCCCGACGGCTCGCCCGGCGACGCGGTGATGGTCGCGAAGGCGCTGAAGAACTTCGCCAAGACCAACCCGCTGCTCGTCATCAAGGGCGGCGTGCTGGGCGACCAGGTGCTCGACGCCGACGGCGCCAAGCAGCTGGCCGACGTGGCTCCCCGTGAGGAGCTGCTGGCACGCCTGGCGGGCGGCATGGCCGCCCCGATGCGCGAGCTCGCAGGGCTGCTCCAGGCGGTGCCGGCCAAGATGGCCTACGCGCTGCAGGCACTGATCGACGCCGGAGGCGCCAGCGGCGCGGCCGGCAGCACGGAGGCGCCCGCCGAGGGCGCCGAGGAGTCCGCACCCGCGGACGAGGACGGGAACGTGGCCGCGGCGGACGCCGGGGCAGCTGAGGAACCCGCGGCCGAGGCCGCGACCGAGGAGGAGTGACAGACATGGCGACCAAGGAAGAGATCCTCGACGCGATCTCCAACATGACGGTCCTGGAGCTCTCCGAGCTCCTGAAGGAGTTCGAGGAGCGCTTCGGCGTGACCGCGGCGGCTCCCGTCGCGGCGGTCGCCGCGGCCCCCGCCGCCGGTGGCGGTGGCGGCGACGCGGGTGGCGCCGAGGAGGAGAAGAGCTCCTACGACGTCGTGCTCACCGACGCCGGCGACAAGAAGATCGGCGTCATCAAGGAGGTGCGCGGCCTGACCAGCCTCGGGCTCAAGGAGGCCAAGGACCTCGTCGAGTCGGCGCCGAAGCCGGTGCTCGAGGGCGTGTCCAAGGAAGAGGCCGAGAAGGCGAAGGAGGCCCTCGAGGGCGCCGGCGCCACCGTCGAGCTCAAGTAATCGCCGCGTACGCGGACCGAGGTGACGGGAGCCGCCCCCGGCGGCTCCCGTCACGCGCGTCCGGGCCCCCGCATCCCGCACCCGCGACCTTCCTTGACCCGTCGCGGGTGGATCCGTACGCTCTGCGGCAACTTCGACAGGGCGTGTCCACCCAGGTGCGGCCGCACCGGTGGTCACCCGTGGCGTGTCTTGACCGTGCGCCGGTCCGCCACATAGCCTGTTCGGTTGCCGTGCCCTGCCGTTCGCCCCTCCCGCGACTCCGCTCGTGGAACCGTGCGCGCCCGGGGTCAGGCGATCGCCCACCTGCCCGTGTCAACGAGGAGTGAGTCCTTGTCCTCTCGCGTCTCCATCAGGGACCGTTACTCGTTCGCGAACCTCGACGAGGTTCTCGAGCTCCCGGACCTCATCGCCATCCAGCGGGATTCCTTCAAGTGGTTCGTCGAGCAGGGGCTCGCGGACGCCTTCCGGGACATCTCACCCATCAAGGACTTCACCGAGACGCTGAGCCTCGAGCTGGAGTTCGACCCCTTCGACGAGGACCTTCGCCCGCCGCCGAAGTTCACGGTCGAGGAGTGCCGCGAGAAGGACATGACCTACTCGGCACCCATCTTCGCCCGCGCCCGCTTCATGAACGCCACCACCGGCGAGATCAAGGAGCAGACGGTGTTCATGGGGGACTTCCCCATGATGACCGACAAGGGCACCTTCATCATCAACGGCACCGAGCGCGTGGTGGTGTCGCAGCTGGTGCGCTCGCCGGGCGTCATCTTCCAGCCGGGTGAGCGCTTCCGCCTGCGGAACCTCTCCAAGCACCAGCTGGTCACGGGCACCATCCACCCCTACCGGGGTGAGTGGATCGAGTTCGACGTCGAGCAGAAGCCCGGCAAGGACCCGACCGCCGGCACCCGCGTGGCCCGCAAGCGGCGCCTGTCGCTGTTCGTGCTGCTGCGCGCCCTCGGCTACGACGAGGAGAACTTCCCCGGGTTCCTCGACGCCTTCGTGCGCCACTTCGACTTCCTCGAGGGCCAGTGGGAGAAGGACCGCGACCTGGTCACCACCCAGGAAGAGGCGCTGATCGAGATCTACAAGCGGGCCCGCCCGGGTGAGCCCGCGACGCCCGACTCGGCACGCAACTATTTCAACAACGCGTTCTTCGAGCCGCGGCGCTACGACCTGTCGCGGGTCGGCCGCTACAAGCTCAACCGCAAGCTCGGCCCGGAGATCCAGCGCCTGCAGGAGCTGTTCCCGATGCTCGAGGGGCAGCTCGACCTGCCCGACCCGGACCAGCCGGTGCTGTCGCGCTGCGAGGTCCTCGCGTCGACCACGTACCTGCTGAACCTCGCGGCCGGCACCCACGGGTACCGCCTGGACGACCAGGACCACTTCGCGAACCGCCGCATCCGCTCGGTCGGCGAGCTGATCCAGAACCAGGTCCGCATCGGCCTGTCGCGGATGGAGCGGGTCGTGCGCGAGCGCATGACCACCCAGGACGTCGAGGCGATCACCCCGACGACGCTCATCAACATCCGCCCGGTCGTCGCGGCCATCAAGGAGTTCTTCGGGACCTCCCAGCTGTCGCAGTTCATGGACCAGGTGAACCCCCTCAGCGGGCTCACCCACCGCCGGCGCCTCTCCGCGCTCGGCCCGGGCGGCCTCTCCCGTGAGCGCGCGGGCTTCGAGGTCCGCGACGTGCACTTCTCGCACTACGGCCGGATGTGCCCGATCGAGACCCCGGAGGGCCCGAACATCGGCCTCCAGGGCGCCCTCGCGACCTTTGGCCGGGTGAACGGCTTCGGGTTCATCGAGACGCCGTACCGCAAGGTCGTCGACGGCCGGGTCACCGACGAGATCGTGTGGCTCCCCGCCGACGAGGAGGAGGAGTACATCGTCGCCCAGGCGAACACGCCGGTCGCCGAGGACGGCACCTTCCTCGCGGACCGCGTGCTCGTGCGGCGCTCCCCGCAGGCGGCGTCGCTGTCGGACCTGAAGCTCCAGCTCGAGCGCGACGAGTTCCTCGGCGCCACGACCGAGATCTCGGCGGTGTCGCCCTCCGAGGTCCAGCTCATGGACGTGTCGCCACGGCAGATCGTCTCGGTGGCCACGGCGCTGATCCCGTTCCTCGAGCACGACGACGCGAACCGTGCCCTCATGGGCGCCAACATGCAGCGTCAGGCCGTGCCGCTGCTGCGTGCCGAGGCGCCCTACATCGGCACCGGCATCGAGGCCCGCGCCGCCCGTGACGCGGCCGACATGATCCTCGCCGCCGAGGATGGCGTCGTGGAGTACGTCGACGGCTCCCGCATCGTCGTCGAGTACAAGAAGTCCGGCCGGCGCACCCACAAGCTCAACAAGTTCGAGCGCTCGAACCAGGACACCTGCATCAACCAGAAGCCCCGCGTGGTCGCCGGGCAGAAGTTCTCGGCGGGCGACGTGCTCGCCGAGGGCCCCTCGACCGACAACGGTGAGCTCGCGCTGGGCAAGAACCTGCTCGTCGCGTTCATGCCGTGGCAGGGCTACAACTTCGAGGACGCGATCATCCTCAACGAGCGCCTGGTGCGCGACGACGTGCTGACCTCGATCCACATCAAGGAGCACGAGGTCGACGCCCGCGACACCAAGCTCGGCCCCGAGGAGATCACCCGGGACATCCCGAACCTGTCCGAGGAGATCCTCGCCGACCTCGACGAGCGCGGGATCATCCGCATCGGCGCCGAGGTCGAGGCCGGCGACGTGCTCGTCGGCAAGGTCACCCCGAAGGGGGAGACCGAGCTCACGCCCGAGGAGCGCCTGCTGCGCGCGATCTTCGGCGAGAAGGCCCGCGAGGTGCGCGACACCTCCCTCAAGGTGCCCCACGGCGAGTCCGGCAAGGTGATCGACGTCAAGGTGTTCAGCCGCGACGACGAGCACGAGCTGCCGCCCGGGGTCAACCAGCTGGTCCGGGTCTACGTCGGCCAGAAGCGCAAGATCTCCGTCGGCGACAAGCTCGCCGGCCGCCACGGCAACAAGGGCGTGATCTCGGCGATCCTGCCGTCGGAGGACATGCCGTTCCTGGCGGACGGCACCCCCGTCGACATCATCCTCAACCCGCTCGGCGTCCCCTCCCGGATGAACGTCGGCCAGGTGCTCGAGACGCACCTCGGCTGGGCGGCCCGCTGGGGCTGGAACGAGGGCGACGAGCGGATCGGCGACGAGCCGGTCCGCGGCACCGAGACCAAGACCCGGCCCACGACGCCCGCCGCGGCGCTCGTCGCGACGCCGGTGTTCGACGGTGCGCAGTGGGACGAGGAGGAGAAGGCCAACAAGCACCCGACGATCCGCAGGATCTTCGAGACGCTGCAGGGCCGCGACGACACCGCCGGCCTGATCGGCGTCGACGGCAAGGCCACCCTCTACGACGGCCGCACCGGTGAGCCCTTCGACAACCCGGTGACCGTCGGTTACAAGTACATCCTGAAGCTCGCCCACCTGGTGGACGACAAGATCCACGCCCGCTCCACGGGCCCGTACTCGATGATCACCCAGCAGCCGCTGGGTGGTAAGGCGCAGTTCGGCGGGCAGCGGTTCGGCGAGATGGAGGTGTGGGCGCTCGAGGCCTACGGCGCCGCCTACTGCCTCCAGGAGCTGCTGACCATCAAGTCCGACGACACGCTCGGCCGGGTCAAGGTCTACGAGGCGATCGTCAAGGGCGAGAACATCCCCGAGCCCGGCATCCCCGAGAGCTTCAAGGTGCTCATCAAGGAGATGCAGGCGCTGTGCCTCAACGTCGAGGTCCTCTCCCGCACGGGTGAGGAGATCAAGATGCGCGAGCTCGACGAGGACTTCTTCCGTGCAGCGGAGGAGCTGGGGATCGACCTGTCCCGACCCGAACGTGGAACCGACGAGGACGACGCCCGCCGGCAGGCCGGGCGCTGAGAGGCCAACGACAGATGCTCGACGTCAATCTCTTCGATCAGCTCCGGATCGGGCTGGCCACGGCCGACGCGATCCGCACGTGGTCCAACGGCGAGGTCAAGAAGCCGGAGACCATCAACTACCGGACCCTCAAGCCCGAGAAGGACGGGCTCTTCTGCGAGAAGATCTTCGGCCCGCAGAAGGACTGGGAGTGCTACTGCGGCAAGTACAAGCGCGTGCGCTTCCGGGGGATCATCTGCGAGCGCTGCGGCGTCGAGGTCACCCGCTCCAAGGTGCGCCGCGAGCGCATGGGCCACATCGAGCTCGCCGCGCCCGCGGTGCACATCTGGTACCTGCGCGGCACCCGCTCGTGGCTCGCCTACCTGCTCTCGGGCATCGAGCCCCGTGAGGAGCTGAAGGCCAAGCAGCTCGAGAAGGTCATCTACTTCGCCGCGAACCTCGTCACCTGGGTCGACGAGGAGAAGCGCCAGGAGGACCTGCCCAGCCTCGAGGCCGACCTCGTCGGCGAGCGCGAGGCGATCGAGAAGGACCGCGAGCTCGCGCTGGCCAAGCGCATGGAGGAGCTCGAGGAGGAGCTCGAGGCGCTCGAGGCCGAGGGCGCCAAGGAGTCGGACCTGCAGAACCGGCGCAAGGCCGCCGACAAGGACCTGGCCGCGATCCGCGAGAACTTCGACGCGGAGCTGGAGCTGCTCAACCGGGTCTGGGACGAGTTCCGCGAGATGTACCCGCGCCAGATCATCGAGGACGAGATGCTCTGGCGCGAGCTCGAGGACCGCTACGGCGAGTACTTCGAGGGCGGAATGGGCGCGGACGCGATCAAGAGCCTGATCGACCGCATCGACCTCGACGAGGAGGAGCGCAAGCTCCGCGAGGCGATCGATCCGGGCGAGGGGCAGAAGCCGCTCTCGGCGCAGCGCAAGCAGAAGGCGATCAAGCGCCTCAAGATCGTCGCCGCGTTCAACCGCCGCGACGAGCACGGCAACCGGGTCAACGACCCGCGGGCGATGATCCTGGACTCGGTCCCGGTGATCCCGCCGGACCTCCGCCCGATGGTGCAGCTCGACGGTGGCCGCTTCGCGACCTCCGACCTCAACGACCTGTACCGCCGGGTGATCAACCGGAACAACCGCCTCAAGCGGCTGCTCGACCTCGGCGCGCCCGAGATCATCGTCAACAACGAGAAGCGCATGCTGCAGGAGGCCGTCGACGCGCTGTTCGACAACGGCCGCCGCGGCCGGCCCGTCACGGGCCCGGGCAACCGCCCGCTCAAGTCGCTGTCGGACATGCTCAAGGGCAAGCAGGGCCGGTTCCGCCAGAACCTGCTCGGCAAGCGCGTCGACTACTCGGGCCGCTCGGTCATCGTGATCGGGCCGACGCTCGAGATGCACCAGTGCGGCCTGCCGAAGCTGATGGCGCTCGAGCTGTTCAAGCCCTTCGTGATGAAGGCGCTGGTCGACCGCGAGCTCGCGCAGAACATCAAGTCCGCGAAGCGCATGGTCGAGCGCCGTCGCCCGCAGGTGTGGGACGTCCTCGAGGACGTCATCAAGGAGCACCCGGTGCTGCTCAACCGGGCGCCGACCCTGCACCGCCTGGGCATCCAGGCCTTCGAGCCGGTGCTCGTCGAGGGCAAGGCGATCCAGATCCACCCGCTGGTGTGCACCGCGTTCAACGCGGACTTCGACGGCGACCAGATGGCGGTCCACCTGCCGCTGTCGGCCGAGGCGCAGGCGGAGGCCCGCGTCCTCATGCTGTCGGCGAACAACATGCTCAGCCCGGCGCACGGCAAGCCGCTGGTCACGCCCACCCAGGACATGATCATCGGCGCCTACTACCTCACCGAGGCCCGCGAGGGCGCCGAGGGTGAGGGGCGCGCCTTCCGGCGGATGGACCAGGTCGAGCGTGCCCTCGAGGCGCGCGAGATCTCGGTGCACGCGCTCATCGAGTACCGGGGCCCGGAGTACCCCGAGCTGCTCGAGGAGCCGGCGAACGGCTCGGCGGCGAAGTACCACCGCACCACCGCGGGGCGGCTGCTGTTCAACCGCACGCTGCCCGAGGGCTTCAAGTACGTGAACCGCCCGGTGCGGAAGAAGGAGATGACCGCGATCGTCGACCGCCTCGCGATCGACTTCCCCAAGGCGGTCGCCGCCCGCTCGCTCGACGCGATGAAGCAGCTCTGCTTCGACTGGGCCACCCGTTCGGGGCTCACCGTGTCGATCGACGACGTGCGGACCCCTGCCGACAAGTACGAGATCCTCGACCGCTACGAGGAAGAGGCCGACAAGGTCGAGCAGCAGTTCCGCAAGGGCATCATCACCGACGGCGAGCGTAAGCAGAAGGAGGTCGAGATCTGGACGACCGCCACCGCCGAGGTGACGCGGTCGATGCAGAACGAGCTCACTGCGACGCAGTTCAACCCGATCGACATGATGGTCGGCTCGGGCGCCCGAGGGAACATGATGCAGGTGCGCCAGATCGCGGGCATGCGAGGCCTGGTGGCCAACCCCCGCGGCGACATGATCCCCCGCCCGATCAAGTCGAACTTCCGCGAGGGGCTCTCGGTCCTCGAGTACTTCATCGCGACGCCGGGCGCCCGGAAGGGCCTCGTGGACACGGCGCTGCGCACGGCGGACTCGGGCTACCTGACCCGCCGCCTCGTGGACGTGTCCCAGGAGCTGATCATCAACGACCGGGACCCGTTCAGCGAGGACGGCCCGCTCCGCAGCACGATCATCACCGACGTGCGGCCGGACGAGCCGGGGCGCCGCTACTACCTCGAGACGCGCCTGCTCAGCCGCACGCTCGCCGAGGACGTCGAGCTGTCGGAGCCCCACCCCGAGCTCGGCAAGGTCATCCCGAAGGGCACCGAGATCCGCGAGGAGCACATGGTCGCCCTGCGCGACGACCCCGAGATCACCGAGGTCCGGGTGCTGTCGCCGCTCACCGACGACAGCGAGCGCGGCATCTCGGCCGCGAGCTACGGCACGTCGCTCGCGACCGGCCGCACGATCGAGCCCGGTGAGGCCGTGGGCGTCATCGCGGCGCAGTCGATCGGCGAGCCCGGCACGCAGCTCACGATGCGGACCTTCCACACCGGTGGTGTGGCCGCGGCCAGCGGCGACATCACCGGCGGTCTCCCGCGGGTGGTCGAGCTGTTCGAGGCCCGCACGCCGAAGAACAAGGCGGTCCTGGCCCGCACGTCCGGCGTCGTCCGCATCGACGAGGAGGACGGCAAGGTCTGGACCGTCACGATCGTCGGCGACGACGGCGAGGAGGACACCTACTCGATCGAGCGGGAGCGCCGCCTCGAGGTCCGCGACGGCGACGAGGTGACCGCGGGCGACGCGCTGGTCGAGGGTCCCCGCGACCCGAAGGAGCTGCTGGACATCAAGGGCGTGCGCGCGGTGCAGCAGTACCTCGTCGACGAGGTGCAGCGGGTGTACCGCGACCAGGGCGTGTCGATCCACGACAAGCACATCGAGCTGATCGTGCGGCAGATGACCCGCCGCGTGGCGATCCAGGAGCCGGGCGACTCGGACTTCCTGCCGGGTGAGCGCGTCGACCAGCGGGTCTTCGCGGACGTCAACCGCCGCCTGGTCACCGAGGGCAAGAAGCCCGCCGAGGGTCGCCCGGAGCTCATGGGCATCACCAAGGCGTCGTTGGCCACCGACTCGTGGCTGTCCGCGGCGTCGTTCCAGGAGACCACGCGGGTCCTCACCGAGGCCGCCATCGAGAGCCGCTCCGACGGCCTCGTCGGCCTCAAGGAGAACATCATCATCGGCAAGCTCATCCCCGCCGGTACCGGCATGGCCCGCTACCAGGAGATCGAGCCCTACGCGCCCGACTACGAACCGCTGGACTTCTACAGCTCCGAGGAGTCCGGCGCGGAGTACCTGGCCGGCCTCGCGGCCGGTGGCGGTGACGGGTCCGGGAACGGCGAGGTCATCGGCTTCCCGGGCTCGGCCGGCGAGGGTGCGGGCTGAGCCCGGTACCGACCCCCACGGATCGGAGCGACGGGCGGGCCCTGCCCGCCCGTCGCCGGTTCGGGGGCCGGGGCCGCTGTTTGCCAGTGGCTGGGGCCAGTCCTAGGATGTCCCTCCGGCCGTCGGCCGCGTGTTCCGCGCCGCACCTCCACACGTCGCCGTCGGCGATCGTCGTGGCGCCGCCCCACGATCTCACCTGAGCAGAAGTTACGAGAGGTTCCACCGTGCCCACGATCGAGCAGCTGGTCCGCAAGGGTCGCCAGAACAAGCGCCGCAAGGAGGCCACCCCGGCGCTGAAGGGCGCGCCCCAGCGGCGGGGTACGTGCACCCGTGTGTTCACCACCACGCCGAAGAAGCCGAACTCGGCGCTGCGCAAGGTGGCCCGCGTGCGCCTCTCCACGGGCATCGAGGTCACCGCCTACATCCCGGGCGAGGACCACAACCTCCAGGAGCACAGCATCGTGCTCGTGCGCGGCGGCCGGGTGAAGGACCTCCCCGGTGTCCGCTACAAGATCGTCCGCGGCACGCTCGACACCTCCGGTGTCCGCGGCCGCAAGCAGGCCCGCTCCCGCTACGGCGCCAAGAAGGAGTCCTGAGAATGCCACGCAAGGGTCCCGCCCCGCGCCGTGAACTGCAGCCCGACCCGATCTACCGGTCGGTGCTCGTCACCCAGGTCGTCAACAAGGTGCTGCGGCGCGGCAAGCGCTCGACGGCCGAGCGGATCGTCTACGACGCCCTCGCGATGATCGAGCAGAAGACCGGCACCGAGCCGATCTCGACGCTCAAGCGTGCGGTCGACAACGTGAAGCCGCAGCTCGAGGTCAAGAGCCGCCGGGTCGGCGGTGCGACCTACCAGGTTCCCGTCGAGGTCCGTCCCCGGCGCGCGAACACCCTCGCCATCCGCTGGCTGATCGGCTACGCCCGCCAGCGCCGCGAGCGCACGATGGCGGAGCGCCTCGCCAACGAGCTGCTGGACGCCAGCAACGGCGTCGGTGCGGCGATCAAGCGCAAGGACGACATGCACAAGATGGCCGAGTCGAACAAGGCCTTCGCCCACTACCGCTGGTGAGCCCCCGGGCCGCCTGACCGCTCCGAACCTCCGAACCGATCCGCCCGGCCGGCGACCCGTCGGCGGGCGAACGAGGCACCTCCACCGGGCGCCCCGATCCCGCACCCAACCCCGCCACAACACGGACAGCGACGAGAAGAACGATGGCCCAGTACCCGCTCGAGCGGACCCGCAACATCGGCATCATGGCCCACATCGATGCCGGCAAGACCACCACGACGGAGCGGATCCTCTACTACACCGGCAAGACCTACAAGATCGGTGAGACCCACGAGGGCTCCGCGACCATGGACTGGATGGAGCAGGAGCAGGAGCGGGGGATCACGATCACCTCGGCCGCGACCACCACGATGTGGACCGACACGGTCAACGGCGAGGAGTACCGCATCCAGATCATCGACACGCCCGGCCACGTCGACTTCACGGTCGAGGTCGAGCGCTCGCTGCGCGTGCTCGACGGTGCGGTGGCGGTCTTCGACGGCGTCGCCGGCGTGGAGCCCCAGACCGAGACGGTGTGGCGGCAGGCCGACAAGTACCACGTCCCGCGCATGTGCTTCATCAACAAGATGGACCGCACCGGCGCGGACTTCTACGGCGCGCTCGAGTCCATCAAGGACCGCCTCCAGGCGAAGGTCGCGGTGCTCCAGCTGCCGATCGGCGCCGAGTCCGACTACCAGGGCATCGTCGACCTCGTCGAGATGAACGCCTGGATCTGGTCGGGTGAGGAGCTCGGCGCCAGCTGGGAGGTCACCGACATCCCCGCCGACCTCGTCGACGAGGCGAACGAGTACCGGGAACAGCTCATGGACGTGCTCGGGGAGACCTCCGACGTGATCATGGAGAAGTTCCTCGAGGACGAGGAGATCACCCCGGCCGAGATCCGCATCGCGCTGCGCGACGCGACGATCAACCACGGCGTCGTTCCCGTCCTCAACGGCACCGCCTTCAAGAACAAGGGCGTGCAGCCGCTGCTCAACGCGATCTGCTGGTACATGCCCTCGCCCGCCGAGCTGCCCCCGGTGAAGGGCGTCGACCGCAAGGGCAACGAGATCGAGCGCAAGCCGTCGGTCAAGGAGCCGTTCTCGGCGCTCGCGTTCAAGATCATGACCGCGCCCCACGTCGGCAAGCTGACGTACTTCCGGGTCTACTCGGGCATGCTCGAGAAGGGCGGCACGGTCTACAACAGCCGCACCGGCAACAAGGAGCGGATGGGCCGCGTGCTCGAGATGCACGCGAAGGACCAGATCGAGAAGGACGCGGTCTACGCGGGCGACATCGTCGCCGGCATCGGCCTCAAGGACACGCGCACGGGTGACACGCTCAGCGACCCCAACGACCCGATCGTGCTCGAGTCGCTCGAGTTCCCCGAGCCGGTGATCGAGGTCGCCGTCGAGCCCAAGACCAAGGCCGACCAGGACAAGATGTCCAAGGCCCTCTACGCGCTGTCCGAGGAGGACCCGACCTTCCGGGTCAAGACGGACGAGGAGACCGCGCAGACCCTCATCTCCGGCATGGGCGAGCTGCACCTCGAGGTGCTCGTCGACCGGATGATGCGCGAGTTCAAGGTGGAGGCGACCGTCGGCAAGCCGCAGGTGGCCTACCGCGAGACGATCACCACCCCGGTGAAGGGCTACACCTACCTGCACAAGAAGCAGACGGGCGGCACCGGCCAGTACGCCAAGATCGTGCTCGACATCGAGCCCGCGGGTCCCGGCGGCGGCTACGAGTTCACCGACGAGATCACCGGTGGGCGGATCCCCAAGGAGTACATCCCCTCGGTCGGCCACGGCATCGAGGACGCGATGACCACCGGCGTCCTCGCCGGGTTCCCGATGGTCGACGTGAAGGTGAAGCTCGTCGACGGCGACTACCACGAGGTCGACTCGTCGGAGATGGCCTTCAAGATCGCCGGCACGATGGGCTTCAAGGAGGCCGTGCGCCAGGCGTCACCGGTGCTGCTCGAGCCGATCATGGCGGTCGAGGTCGTCACGCCCGAGGACTACATGGGCGACGTCATCGGCGACCTCAACTCCCGCCGGGGCAAGGTCGGCAAGATGGAGCAGCGGGGCAACATGCAGGTGATCAGCGCCGAGGTGCCGCTCGCCGAGATGTTCGGCTACTCCACCGACCTGCGGTCCAAGACCCAGGGCCGGGCGACCTACACGATGCAGTTCCACAGCTACCAGCAGACGCCGCGCAACGTGCAGGAGGAGATCGTCGCCCGCGTCAGCGGGCAGTGATCCGGCCTCACGCCCAACGGCACTAATCTCGCGGGCTTGCCACGACCACGGTCACGGCGAGCACAGGGATCCATCCACCAGCTCACGAACCCGCAGTCACGCTGACTGCAGCAGTCACGAAAGGCAATCCAGACCATGGCCAAGGAGAAGTTCGAGCGGACGAAGCCGCACGTCAACGTGGGCACGATGGGCCACATCGACCACGGCAAGACGACGCTGACGGCCGCCATCACCAAGACGCTCGCCGATCGTGTGCCGGGCAACCTCGCGACTGCGTACGACAACATCGACAAGGCGCCCGAGGAGCGCGAGCGCGGCATCACCATCAACGTCTCGCACGTCGAGTACGAGACCGAGAACCGCCACTACGCGCACGTCGACATGCCCGGCCACGCCGACTACATCAAGAACATGATCACGGGTGCCGCCCAGGTCGACGGCGCCATCCTCGTGGTCTCCGCGGCCGACGGCCCCATGCCCCAGACCCGTGAGCACGTGGTGCTCGCCCGCCAGGTCGGCGTGCCCGCCATCGTCGTCGCGCTCAACAAGGTCGACATGGTCGACGACGAGGAGCTGCTCGAGCTCGTCGAGATGGAGGTGCGCGAGCTCCTCGACGCCTACGAGTTCCCCGGCGACGAGACGCCGATCCACCGCGTCTCCGCGCTGAAGGCCCTCGAGGGCGACTCCGAGGCCCAGGACGCCATCATGGAGCTGATGGCCTCGGTGGACTCCTACGTCCCCGAGCCCGAGCGCGACCTCGACAAGCCGTTCCTCATGCCGATCGAGGACGTCTTCTCCATCACCGGCCGCGGCACCGTGGTGACCGGCAAGGTGGAGCAGGGCATCATCCGCACCGGTGACGAGGTGGAGATCGTCGGCCTCCGGCCCACGCAGAAGACCACCTGCACCGGCGTCGAGATGTTCCGCAAGCTTCTCGACGAGGGCCAGGCGGGCGACAACATCGGTGCGCTGCTGCGCGGCATCGACAAGGAGGACGTGCAGCGCGGCCAGGTGCTGGCGCAGCCCGGCTCCATCACCCCGCACACCGAGTTCGAGGCGCAGGTGTACGTCCTCACCAAGGAGGAGGGCGGCCGCCACAAGCCGTTCCAGTCGAACTACCGCCCGCAGTTCTACTTCCGGACGACCGACGTCACCGGCACGATCACCCTCCCCGAGGACACCCAGATCTGCATGCCCGGCGACAACACCTCGGTCACCGTGGAGCTCATCGCCCCGATCGCGATGGACGAGGGCCTGAAGTTCGCCATCCGCGAGGGTGGCCGCACCGTCGGCGCCGGCCGGGTCACCAAGATCCTGAAGTGATCCCGGTCCGGCATCGCCGGACGACCTGACGTTCCGAGGGGCGCCCCAGCGGCGCCCCTCGGTCGCGTCCGGGCCGAGCTGCGTCGCCGCGCCGGGTTCGTCGCACCGCCTCGCCGGCGCCCGGTCCGCACGGCACCAGCGCGGGCGGGGATTGGCCCGCCCGGCCCCCGACCGCCTATCCTGTCCCGTCGCTCCGGCCACGCCGGGGCCGTTGCTTGACAGTCGAGCACCCCGAGTCCCGCCGCCCGATCCGGGCAGCACCCCCCTGAGGAGTCACGAGATGGCAGCAGACCAGACGATCCGGATCCGGCTCAAGGCCTACGACCACGAGGTGATCGACCAGTCGACCAAGAAGATCGTCGAGACCGTCACCCGCACCCAGGCGCAGGTGCGCGGCCCGGTGCCGCTGCCGACCGAGAAGCACCGTTTCACGGTGATCCGCTCCCCGCACAAGGACAAGGACAGCCGGGAGCACTTCGAGATGCGCATCCACAAGCGCCTGATCGACATCCTCGACCCGACCCCCAAGACGGTCGACTCGCTGCAGCGCCTCGACCTGCCGGCGGGCGTCGACATCGAGATCAAGATCCAGAACGCCTGACCCCTCCCTCCGGACCCTCCCGATCTGTTCACCGGAACTGCGGGTGCACCCGCAGTTCCGGGACACAGAACGGCGGGGGAGCGGGGCGGGCCGGGGCGGGGCGGGCGGCCGCAGCAGTGATTTGGCCGCCCACCGGGTGCTTGCTATTGTCTCCCGGTCGTCGTCGGGCCCCGTGCCCGTCTGATCCTCCCCCTCGCTGCAGGGCCGCCCCAGGGCGGCAGCAACGGGGTCGTGCATCAATCGACGTCCGGACAGGCCGAGGCGGTGCGAACCGGCTCGGAACCACCCGGCACAACCGAGACCACGCTCCGCCAGGCCTGCCTGTGCGGAGCGCTCGCGTGAGCGGCACCTTTCGTCCGGGTCCACCCGACCCAACCGGCGGAGCCACGCCGACGGAAACACGCCAAAGGACACGGCCAACATGGCGAAGAAGGCAATCGTTGGAGAGAAGCTGGGCATGACCCAGGTGTGGGACGACGACAACAAGGTCGTGCCCGTCACCGCCCTGCGCGTCACCCCGGTCCGGGTCGTGCGCCTGCGCACCCCCGAGCGCGACGGCTACAGCGCGCTCCAGGTCACCTACGGTCGGCGCGACGCCCGCAAGCTCAGCAAGCCGATGGCGGGCCAGTACGCGGCGGCCGGGGTCGACCCGGGCGTCAAGCTCCTCGAGCTGCGGCTCGAGGACGTGGGGGACTACGAGGTCGGCCAGGAGCTCACCGCCGAGCTGTTCACCCCGGGCGAGCTGGTCGACGTCACCGCGGTCAGCAAGGGCAAGGGCTTCGCCGGCGCGATGAAGCGCCACGGCTTCGGCGGCCAGCCCGCCTCGCACGGTGCGCACCGCGTGCACCGCAAGCCCGGCTCGGTCGGCCAGTGCGCCACCCCCGCCCGCGTGTTCAAGGGCAGCCGCATGGCGGGCCGCATGGGCGCCGAGCGCGTGACCACCCTCAACCTCGAGGTCGTCCGCGCGGACGCCGACCAGCAGGTCGTGCTCGTGCGCGGCGCCGTGCCCGGCCCTCGCGGCGGGCTCGTGATCGTCCGCGACGCGGTCAAGGCCGGCGTCGCCCGCGGAGGTGCAGCCTGATGCCGTCGATCACCCTCCACACCAGCACCGGTGAGGCCAAGGGCACCGTCGAGCTGCCCGACTCCCTCTTCGGCGTCGAGCCGAACGTGCCGGTCATGCACCAGGTCGTCACCGCGCAGCTGGCCGCCCGGCGTGCCGGCACCCAGTCGACCAAAACCCGCGCCGAGGTCTCCGGCGGCGGCGCCAAGCCCTGGAAGCAGAAGGGCACCGGCCGTGCCCGCGCCGGCTCCATCCGCGCCCCGCAGTGGCGTGGCGGTGGCGTGGCGCTGGGCCCGAAGCCCCGCAAGTACGACCAGCGCACCCCCAAGAAGATGAAGCGCCTCGCCCTGGCCTCGGCGCTGTCGGACCGCGCCGCCGAGGGCAAGGTCGTCGTGGTGTCGGAGTGGAGCTTCGCCGAGCCGAGCACCAAGGCCGCCAAGGCCGCGCTCGAGGCGCTCGGGGTCACCGGCCGGGCGCTGATCGTGCTCGACCCGAACGACGTGAACGCCGCGAAGAGCTTCCGCAACCTGCCCAAGGTGCACCTGCTCACCCCCGGCGAGCTCAACACCTACGACGTGCTGGTGAGCGACTACGTCCTGTTCACCGTGCAGACCCTGCCCGGCGCGGTCGACGCCGCGCCGGAGCCGACGACGGAGGCAGCATCGTGAAGGACCCTCGAGACGTCATCCTCCGACCCGTCGTGAGCGAGAAGTCCTACGGGCTGCTCGACAGCGGCGTCTACACCTTCGAGGTGGCCCCGACGGCCTCCAAGCCCGAGATCCGCGACGCGGTGCAGGCCATCTGGCCGGGCGTGAAGGTCACCAGCGTCAACACGCTCATCCGCAAGGGCAAGCGCAAGCGGAACCGTCGCACCCCGACCTTCGGCTCGCGGCCCGACACCAAGCGCGCCATCGTCACGCTGTCGGACGACGGCGACCAGATCGACCTGTTCGAGGTGAAGTGACATGGCCGTCCGCAAGCGCAAGCCCACCAGCCCCGGCCGCCGTTTCCAGACGGTCTCGACCTTCGCCGACATCACCCGCGACGAGCCCGAGAAGTCGCTGCTCGCGCCGAAGTCGAAGACCGGTGGCCGCAACAACCGGGGCCGCAAGACCGCCCGCCACCGCGGCGGCGGCCACAAGCAGCAGTACCGCATCATCGACTTCAAGCGGAACAAGGACGGCGTGCCGGCCAAGGTCGCGTCCATCGAGTACGACCCGAACCGCACCTGCCGCATCGCGCTGCTGCACTACTACGACGGCGAGAAGCGCTACATCCTCGCCCCCAAGGACCTGAAGGTCGGCGACGTGGTGCAGTCGGGCCAGGGCTCGGAGATCCGGCCCGGCAACGCGCTGCCGCTGCGCTACATCCCCGTCGGCACGGTGGTGCACAACGTCGAGATCAAGCCGGGCGCGGGCGGCAAGATGGCCCGCTCGGCCGGCTCCAGCGTGCAGCTCGTCGCCCGCGAGGGCGAGTACGCGACGCTGCGCCTGCCCTCCACCGAGATGCGCCGCGTGCCGATCGACTGCCGCGCCACGGTCGGTTCGGTCGGCAACGCCGAGCACGAGCTGCTCAAGGTCGGCAAGGCCGGCCGCAACCGCTGGAAGGGCATCCGCCCCCAGACCCGCGGCGTGGCGATGAACCCCGTCGACCACCCGCACGGCGGCGGCGAGGGCAAGACCTCCGGCGGTCGCCACCCGGTGTCGCCGTGGGGCAAGCCCGAGGGCCGCACCCGCGACACCAACAAGCCGTCCCAGAAGCTGATCGTCCGCAAGCGCCGCACCCGCGGCTCGCGCCGGTGATCCGAACGAGGAAGCACGATGCCACGTAGCCTCAAGAAGGGCCCGTTCGTGGATGACCACCTCCTCAAGAAGGTGGACGATCTCAACGAGAAGGGCCAGAAGACCGTCATCAAGACCTGGTCCCGCCGGTCGACGATCATCCCCGACATGGTCGGGCACACCATCGCCGTGCACGACGGCCGCAAGCACGTGCCGGTGTACGTGACCGAGTCGATGGTGGGCCACAAGCTCGGCGAGTTCGCGCCGACGCGGACGTTCAAGTTCCACGCGGGCCAGGAGAAGTCCGCGAAGGGTCGGCGCTGATGGCTGCCATCACCTACGACGAGCGCAAGACCAACGAGCGCCCGGGCGTGCGCGCGCAGCACCGCTACGCCCGCATGTCGGCCTACAAGGCGCGGCAGGTGCTGGACCTCATCCGGGGCCTCCCCGTGGGCGAGGCGCGCAACCTGCTCCAGCTGTCGGAGCGGTCCGCCGCCAGGACGATCGCCAAGGTGCTCGACTCGGCCGTCGCGAACGCGGCGAACAACAACGACATCCCGCCGGACGAGCTGTTCGTCGCCGCCTGCTACGCGGACGAGGGCCCGACCCTCAAGCGCTGGCGGCCCCGTGCCCGCGGTCGCGCCACCCGCATCCGCAAGCGCACCTGCCACATCACCGTGATCGTCGGCCGCTACTCGCCCGAGGAGCTGGACCGGATGCGCGCCCGCCTCGCCGAGAAGGGCCGCGCGACCACCGACGCCGCCGCCGCCCGTGCACGCCGCGTCGCCCGCTCCCGCGCCAAGCAGGCCGAGCAGGAGGCCGAGTCCGAGGAGACCGAGGCGACCACCGACGAGGCAACCGAGGCCACCCAGGCCGAGGCGACCGAGGAGGTCACCGAGGGCACCTTCGCCGAGGACGCGGAGGCCAGCGCCGACGAGGCGACCACCGACGAGGCGACGGACGAGGCTTCGGCCGAGGAGGCTGCGGCCGACGGCGCCGAGGAGGCGGAGGCAGCTGCCGAGGACGGGGCAGCCGCCGGCGACGACGCCGGCGAGGACACCGAGACCGGGAAGGACGACTGATGGGTCAGAAGGTCAACCCCTACGGGTTCCGCCTCGGCGTCACCACCGACTGGAAGTCGCGCTGGTTCGCCAGCCGCGACGAGTACGTGGACTACCTCATCGAGGACTGGAAGATCCGCGACTACCTGATGAACAAGCTGCCGAACGCGGCGATCAGCAGGGTCGAGGTGGAGCGCCAGCGCGACCGGCTCCGCATCGACGTGCACACCGCCCGCCCCGGCATCGTCATCGGGCGTCGTGGGGCCCAGGCCGACGAGCTGCGTGCGGACCTGTCGAAGATGACGGGCAACCCGAAGGTCCAGCTCAACATCCAGGAGATCAAGCAGCCCGAGCTCGACGCGGCGCTGATCGCCCAGGGCGTCGCCGACCAGCTCGCCAACCGCGTGGCGTTCCGCCGTGCGATGAAGCGGGCCGTGCAGAACGCCCAGAAGGCGGGCGCCCAGGGCATCCGGGTGCAGTGCTCCGGCCGCCTCGGCGGCTCCGAGATGGCTCGCACCGAGTGGTACCGCGAGGGCCGCGTGCCGCTGCACACGCTGCGCGCCGACATCGACTACGGCTTCCGCGAGGCCCGCACCAGCTACGGCCGCATCGGCGTGAAGGTGTGGATCTACAAGGGCGACATCCTGCCCTACAAGAGCGCCAACGAGGACAAGATCGCCCGCGAGGCCGCGATGGCGGTCGGTGAGACCTCCGGCGCCCAGGAGCGGCCCCGCGTGGTGTCGTCGCGGCCGGCGGCTCCCGAGCCCGCCGCGCCCGCCCCGGCGCCCGCCCCCGAGCCGGCGGCGGCACCGCAGGGCGAGGCCGAGGAGGAGATCAAGCCCCTCATCGGTGAGGCGGACCCCGAGTTCGAGCGCCTCCTCGCCGAGGAGGAGGAGATCGAGCGCTCCACCCGCGAGCACCACGAGACGCCCCACTTCCGCCCCGGGGACGGTGACTGATCATGTTGATGCCCAGGAAGGTCAAGCACCGCAAGGCCCACCGCGGCCGCATGAAGGGCAACGCCAAGGGTGCCACCGAGCTGTCGTTCGGCCAGTACGGCATCCAGGCACTCGAGCCCGGCTGGATCACCGCCCGCCAGATCGAGGCGTCCCGAATCGCCATGACCCGCCACATCAAGCGTGGCGGCAAGGTCTGGATCAACGTGTTCCCGGACAAGCCGGTGACCCAGAAGCCGGCGGAGACCCGCATGGGCTCGGGCAAGGGCAACCCGGAGCGCTGGGTCGCGGTCGTGCGGCCCGGTCGGATCATGTTCGAGCTGACCTACCCCGACGAGGAGGTCGCTCGCGGTGCCCTGAACCGAGCCATCCAGAAGCTGCCCATCAAGGCACGCATCGTCACCCGCGAGGAGGAGCTCTGATGGCCCGCGAATCAGTGCGCGACCTCGGCGACTCCGAGCTCATCGACCGGATCGCCGAGGAGAAGGACCGGCTGTTCAAGCTGCGGTTCCAGCTCGCCACCGGCCAGCTGGACAACACGGCCCGAGTGGCCCGGACCAAGAGGGACATCGCCCGGCTGCTCACCGAGCTCCGGGCCCGCGAGATCGCCGCGGCCGAGGCCGCAGCCGGAGGTGAGGCGTGATGAGCGAGAGCGCTCCGACGACGCCCGAGCGCAACGCACGCAAGGTGCGCGAGGGCATCGTGTCCTCCGACAAGATGGACCGCACCGCGGTGGTCACCGTGACCGAGCGCGTGCGGCACACCCTGTACAACAAGACGGTGCAGCGCTCGAAGCGGCTGTACGTGCACGACGAGAACAACGAGCTGAAGGTCGGTGACCGCGTGCGGGTCATGGAGACCCGCCCGCTGTCGAAGCTGAAGCGCTGGCGCGTCGTGGAAGTCGTGGAGCGTGCACGATGATCCAGCAGGAGACACGGCTCCGCATCGCCGACAACTCCGGTGCCCGCGAGGTCCTGGTCATCAAGGTCCTCGGCGGCTCCAAGCGCCGCTACGCCTCGATCGGCGACGTCTTCGTGGCGACGGTCAAGGACGCCCTCCCCGGTTCGGGGGTCAAGAAGGGCGAGATCGTCCGCTGCGTGGTCGTGCGCGCCAAGAAGGAGAAGCGCCGCGCGGACGGCAGCTACATCCGCTTCGACGAGAACGCCGCCGTGCTCATCAACGAGCAGCGGCAGCCCCGAGGCACCCGAATCTTCGGCCCGGTGGGCCGCGAGCTGCGCGAGAAGAAGTTCATGCGAATCATCTCGCTCGCCCCGGAGGTGATCTGAGGGTGAAGATCCGAAAGGGAGACCGGGTCCGCGTCCTCACCGGCAAGCACCGGGGCAAGGAGGGCGAGGTCATCGCCGTGCACCCACGCACCAACAAGGTGGTCGTGGAGGGCGTGAACGTGGCCAAGCGGCACCAGAAGCCCACCCGTGCCATGCAGCAGGGCGGGATCATCGACAAGGCCATGCCGATCGACGCGTCGAACGTGGCGCTGATCGACTCGGACGGCCGTCCGACCAGGGTCGGCTACCGCGTGGCAGCGGACGGCACCAAGACCCGCATCGCCCGACGCAGCGGAGGTGAGCTGTGAGCACGACGACGCTGCCGCGGCTCAAGGCCCGGTACAACGACGAGATCCGCACGAAGCTCCGCGAGGACCTCGCGCTCGGCAACATCATGGAGGTCCCGCGCCTCGAGAAGATCGTGGTGAACGTCGGCGTGGGTGCTGCGGTCGAGAACAAGGGCCTCCTCGAGAAGGTGATGGAGGACCTCAGCGTGATCACCGGCCAGCGTCCGGTGGTCACCCGTGCCAAGAAGTCGATCGCGGGCTTCAAGCTCCGCGAGGGGAACCCCATCGGCGTGAAGGTGACGCTGCGGGGCGACCGCATGTGGGAGTTCCTGGACCGGCTCATCACGCTGGCCATCCCCCGCATCCGCGACTTCCGTGGCCTTCCCACGAAGAGCTTCGACGGGCGGGGCAACTACACGTTCGGCGTGACCGAACAGCTGATCTTCCCGGAGATCGACTACGACAAGGTCGATGCCCCCCGAGGCATGGACATCACGATCGTGACGACCGCGCGGAACGATGCCGAGGGCAGGGCACTGCTGGACGCCTTCGGCTTCCCGTTCCGACGTGAAGGGGTGTGAACCATGGCGACCGAGGCTCTGAAGCAGAAGCAGCAGCGCAAGCCCAAGTTCAAGGTCCGGGCCTACACCCGGTGCCGCCGGTGCGGGCGGCCGCGCTCGGTGTACCGCAAGTTCGGCCTCTGCCGCGTGTGCCTGCGGGAGCTCGCCCACCAGGGCGAGATCCCCGGTCTCACGAAGGCGAGCTGGTGACGGAGGGCGAGCGACGATGACGATGAACGACCCGATCGCCGACATGCTCACCCGGATCCGCAACGCGAACACCGCGATGCACGACGAGGTGGTCATGCCCTTCTCGAAGCAGAAGGAGGCCCTGGCCAAGCTCCTCGAGAAGGAGGGCTACATCGTCGGCTACTCGGTGGCCGACAACCCCAAGGGCCCCGGCCAGCTGCTGAAGATCGACATGAAGTACTCGCCCGACCGGCGCCGGGTCATCTCCGGCCTGCGTCGGGTGTCCAAGCCGGGCCTGCGGGTGTACCGCAAGCACAACGAGGTCGAGCGCGTCCTCGGTGGGCTCGGCGTCGCCGTGCTCTCCACGAGCAGGGGTCTCATGACCGACCGCGAGGCACGTCGCCAGCGCGTCGGTGGTGAGGTCCTCTGCCACGTCTGGTGAGGGGAAGCTGATGTCTCGTATCGGAAAGGCGCCCATCGCCGTCCCCGGAGGTGTCGAGGTCCGCATCGACGGCGCCACCGTCACCGTGAAGGGGCCCAAGGGAGAGCTGCAGCGCGAGGTGCCGGAGCAGGTCACGGTCCGCCAGGACGGCGACCAGATCCTCGTCGAGCGCCAGGACGACTCCCGGCGCGCCCGCTCGATGCACGGGCTCGTCCGCTCGCTGGTCGCCAACATGATCACGGGCGTCACCGAGGGGTTCCGCAAGGAGCTCGACATCGTCGGCGTCGGCTACCGGGCCGCCGCGAAGGGCAAGGACAAGATCGAGCTGGCCCTCGGGTTCTCGCACCCGGTGGTGGTCGACGCGCCGGACGGCATCGAGTTCGCGGTGCCCCAGCCGACCCGCATCGAGGTCCACGGCATCGACAAGCAGCTCGTCGGCCAGGTGGCCGCCGACATCCGTGCGTGGCGCAAGCCCGAGCCGTACAAGGGCAAGGGCATCCGCTACGTCGACGAGCACGTCCGCCGCAAGGCTGGCAAGGCCGGCAAGTGAGGCGATCGAGATGAGCGACAAGACGAAGAAGAAGCAGCTGGGTCGCAAGCGCCGCCACGCGCGGGTCCGCCGCACCGTGATCGGCACCCCGGAGCGGCCGCGCCTTTCGGTGTACCGGTCGAACCGGCACGTGGTCGCGCAGGTGATCGACGACATGGCCGGCTCGACGCTGGTCTCCGCCAGCACGCTCGAGGCGGAGCTGCGCACCGGGGGCACCGCGAACCAGGAGGCGGCCGCGAGGGTCGGCAAGCTCGTCGCCGAGCGGGCGAAGGCCGCCGGCATCACCTCGGTGGTGTTCGACCGGGGCGGCTTCCGCTACCAGGGGCGCGTCGCCGCGGTCGCGAACGCTGCACGAGAGGCAGGACTGGAGTTCTGATGGCACTCAACAAGGACGGCTCGGACCTGCAGCTGCGCGAGTCGCGGGTCATCAACATCAACCGCGTCGCCAAGGTGGTGAAGGGCGGCCGCCGGTTCTCGTTCACCGCGCTCGTGGTGATCGGTGACGGCGCCGGCCGCGTGGGGCTCGGCTACGGCAAGGCCAAGGAGGTGCCCCTCGCCATCCAGAAGGGCACCGAGGAGGCCCGCAAGAACCTCTTCTCGGTCCCGCTCGCGAGCGGCACGATCATCCACCCGGTGGTCGGCGTCGTCGGCGCCGGGCGCGTGCTGCTCAAGCCCGCCGCCCCCGGTACCGGCGTGATCGCCGGTGGCGCCGCCCGCGCCATCCTCGAGGAGGCCGGCATCCAGGACGTGCTCTGCAAGTCGCTGGGCTCGCCCAACTACATCAACGTCGCCCGCGCCACGATCGCGGGGCTGCAGTCGCTGCGGCGCCCCGACGAGATCGCCGAGCTGCGTGGCCTCCCGGCGGAGGAGATCATCCCCGGTGGCCTGCTGCGCGCCTACCGCGAGTCCGAGCGCGGTCCGGCACCCGATCCCACCGAGGTGGCGTGATGGCGAAGCTGAAGGTGACCCAGACCGGCTCGGCGATCGGCGTGAAGCCGAAGCAGCGCGGCACCCTCCGGGCGCTCGGGCTGCGGCGGGTCGGCATGAGCAACGTCCTCCCCGACACCCCCGACGTGCGCGGCCAGATCGCGAAGGTGACGCACCTGATCGAGGTGTCCGAAGTCTCCGGTGAGGAGTCCGCATGAAGATCCACGACCTCAAGCCCGCCGAGGGCGCGCACCGCTCCCGCAAGCGCGTCGGTCGCGGCATCGGCGGCAAGGGCGGCAAGACCGCCGGCCGCGGCACCAAGGGCCAGCGCGCCCGGGGGACCGTCCCGGTCTCGTTCGAGGGCGGCCAGCTGCCGCTGACGCAGCGCGTCCCGAAGCTGCGCGGCTTCAACAACCCGTTCCGCGTCGAGTACCAGGCGGTCAACCTGGACACGATCGCCGAGTCCGGCCTGGACGAGGTCACGCCCGAGACGCTGCTCGGCAAGGGCCTCGTGTCGAAGGGCGCGCTCGTCAAGGTGCTCGGCCGCGGCTCGATCGACCGTGCCGTGACCGTGCGGGTCCACGCGTGCTCGAAGTCGGCCGAGGCGGCGATCACCGGGGCCGGCGGCAGCGTGGAGCTGCTCCCGCTACCGTTCAAGGTCCGCCCGGCGTTCCACGGCAGCGCCCACACCAACCGCTGAGGGGCGCTGCCCCCGCCTCCCTGCGCCGGCTACGGCCGGCGGAGGTCGATCCGCTACCTTCCGGCTGAACGTCGGCTCCCAGGAGCAGCAACGCCAAAGTGTCCCGCATCGGCAACATCTTCAAGGTGGTGGACCTCCGCAACAAGGTCCTCTTCACCCTGTTCGTGCTGGTCCTCTACCGCCTCGGCTGCTTCCTGCCGGTGCCCGGCGTCGACCAGGACGCCGTCAACGCGATCGGTGACCAGGCCCGTGAGGGCGGCGTCCTCGCGTTCCTGCAGCTGTTCTCCGGCCAGGCGCTGACCCAGTTCAGCTTCTTCGCGCTGGGGATCATGCCGTACATCACCAGCTCGATCATCATGCAGATCCTGACGGTGGTGATCCCGAAGCTGCAGGAGTGGCAGCAGCAGGGCGCGGTCGGCCAGCGGAAGATCACCCAGTGGACCCGCTACGTCACCATCGGGATCTCGGTGCTGCAGTCCACCGGCCTGGTGTTCCTCTTCCACAACGGCGGTGGTGGCCTCGTCGACACGACCGGTGCCCAGAGCACCATCGACCTGGTGCCGAACTTCACCCCGGCGCGGGTGCTGCTCATCGTCACCACGTTCACCGCCGGCGCCGCCCTGCTCATGTGGATGGGCGAGCTCATCACGAACCGCGGCATCGGCAACGGCATGTCGCTGATCATCTTCTGCTCGGTCGTGTCGGGCCTGCCGGGTGCGTTCTCCGCGGTCTACGCGTCCGGCGCCTGGAAGCTGTTCATCTTCGCCGCCGCCTTCATCGCCATGCTGTTGCTGATCGTGTTCATCGAGCAGGGCCAGCGGCGCATCCCGGTCCAGTTCGCCAAGCGGGTCGTCGGCCGCCGCATGTACTCCGGCCAGAGCACCTACATCCCGCTGAAGGTGAACCAGGCGGGCATCATCCCGATCATCTTCGCCAGCGCGGTGATCAACCTGCCGGTGCTGCTGTCGCAGGTGCTGCCCTCGGAGGGTTGGGGCGCCAGCGTGTCGCGCTGGATCAACGACAACCTCGCGAACACGATCAACCCGATCTACCTGTTCGTGCTGGGCATCTTCATCATCGGGTTCGCGTACTTCTACACGGCGATCGCGTTCGACCCGGTCCAGCAGGCGGACAACCTGCGCAAGCAGGGCGGCTTCATCCCGGGCATCCGTCCCGGGCCCCAGACGGAGGCGTACCTCGCCAAGGTGCTGAACCGCATCACGCTGCCGGGCGCCCTCTTCATCGCGCTGCTCGCCATCGCACCGACCGTGCTGGTGCGGATCCTGCTCGGCCCCCAGGGCAGCGGTGCGGCCTACTCGATCGGTGGCACGTCGCTGCTCATCGCGGTCGGTGTGGCCCTCGAGACGATGAAGCAGGTCGACAGCCAGCTGATGATGCGCAACTACGAGGGCTTCCTGAGCTCCAAGTGATCCCCACGGGGTGAGCGCGGGCGCATCGGTCCGGAGCACGGCAGGGGAAGGACGACACATGGAATCGACAAGCTCCAACCCGGTCCGCCTGCTCGTGTTCGGCCGGCAGGGCGCCGGCAAGGGCACCCAGGCGACCCGGCTCGCCGAGCACTACGGGATCGTGCACATCTCCACCGGCGACATGCTGCGCGCCGCGGTCAAGGAGGGCACCGAGCTCGGCAAGCAGGCGAAGGCCGTGATGGACGCGGGGCAGCTCGTCTCCGACGAGATCATGCTCGGCATCATCGAGGAGCGCCTCGCCCAGCCCGACGCGGCGGCGGGGTGGCTGCTCGACGGGTTCCCGCGGACCGAGGAGCAGGCCAAGGGCCTGATGCAGCTCGTCGGCGAGGACGGCATCGACCTGGCGATCAACCTGGACGTGCCCGAGTACGTCGTGGTGGAGCGCATCTCGTCGCGGCGGGTGTGCTCGAACTGCGGCCGCATCTACTCGGTGGACTCGCCGCCGTCGACGCCGGGCGTGTGCGACACCTGCGGGGGCGAGGTCGTCCAGCGCGACGACGACACCGAGGACGCGGTGCTGAAGCGGCTGGCGATCTACAACGAGCAGACCGAGCCGCTGCTCGAGCTGTTCGACGACCGCGGGCTGCTCGTGACGGTCGACGGGGTCGGCGATCCCGACGCGATCACCGCCGAGCTCGTCCGCGTCATCGACGCCCGCCTCTCCGCCTGACGCTCCTGCTCGTTCCGTCCCGCAGAACGGGCGTCGGGACGCGCGCTCTGCAGGACGGAACGGGTCGGTGACGGGGCGGTAAACGGTCCGGGCGGTCCGCGGTGTGTGAGCATCGTGGGCACCGTGGCCGAGGTGGGATCGTTCGAGGCGTTCTTCCGCGAGGAGCACGTCGCGGTGGTCGCCCTCTGCTCGTGGCTGACCGGCGACCCGGCGGCCGGGGAGGACCTCGCCCAGGAGGCGATGGCGACCGCCCACCGCCGATGGGACGAGGTCGGCGCGTACGAGCGGCCGGGCGCGTTCGTCCGGCGGGTCGCGGTGAACCTCGCCTCGAACGAGCGGCGCCGGCGTGCACGCAGGGACGGCGCGCTGCGCCGGCTCCGCGCGGTGCCCGAGCGACAGGAGCCCGGCCCGCACGCGGAGCACGACGAGCTGTGGGCCGAGGTCGCCTCGCTGCCGTTGCAGCAGCGCGCCGCGATCGGGCTCCGCTACCTCGAGGACCGCTCGACCGCCGAGATCGCCGAGGCGCTCGGCTGTGCCGAGGCCACCGTGCGCGTGCACCTGCACCGGGCGCACCGGCAGCTCGCCGAGCGGCTCGGCCGCACGACGGACGCCACGAACGCGGACCCCGAGGAGGAGACGGCATGACGAGGATCGAGGACGACCTCGCCGCGATGGCCCGGGAGGTCAGGGAGCAGGCGGCAGAGGTGGACGTCGAGGCCGGGCTCGCGGAGGTGACCCGCGCTCGACCGCCCCGGCGCACCTGGCTGCTCGGCGCGGCTGCCGCCATCGTGCTCGTCGCGCTCGCCGCCAGCGGAGCGGTGCTGCTCCGGGACCGCGGCGACGCCCACGTCGTCGCCGACGGGGGACCGACGAGCACCTCCACCACGACAGCCACGACCTCGACCGCTCCCGCCAGCGAGGTGTCGTTCGAGCTGGTCGTCGAGGGAGCGACGAGCGTGCCGTTGGGGACGTTGACCTACGCCGGCGTGGCCGACGCGTTCGCGGACCAGTGGCGCATGGCCGGGTTCGACGGCACCCCGCCGGAGGTGGACTTCGACCGGTGGGTGGTGGTCTCGTTCACCCGCATGGCCGCCTGCGGCGAGCAGCTCGTGGCCTTCGTCGACGACGGCGGCGTGTACGAGCCGGTGTTCGACGATTCGCAGCGTCCGGACGAGTGCGCCGAGTCGCGCTCGGCAAGGACCTACGGGGTCGCCCTCGACCGAGCGCGCCTACCCGACCGCTTCAAGATGCAGGTCGACATCGGCGGTGGACATCCGCCGCAGCGTCTCGAGGTGCAGCCGACCTCGGCCTCCGCGGTCCGGCTGCCCACCGACCGCTCGGGGCCGCCACCCGTCCAGGGCCCGGACCTCGCGCTGCCCGAGCCCGGGCGGGAGATCACCTTCGACCGCATCGGCGAGGTGGCGCTCGGCCAGCGCGTGTCGAGCGCGGAGGTGCTCATCGAGGAGAACCCTCCCTGTGGCTACTGGCCACGCGGTCGGCGCGGCTCGTCCCACGACGACCCGCAGCAGACGCCGACGGGCCTGGTCGACGCCTCCGGCGGGACGCCGGTGCTCTCGGCTGTCTACCTCCGTCGCAACACGACCTACCGGACGGCGTCGGGCGTCGGGGTCGGCACCACGCTGGCGACGCTGGAGCGGATCTACGGCGACGAGCTCGTCGTCGACGACCCCGATCCGGACGCCACGCCGACCGACGGCCTGATCGCGTACTACCGGCGCGTCGCGGGCGTACGGCGGGGCGATCACGCCCTCGCCTTCTACCTGCGCGACGACGTCGTCGAGGCCGTGAAGCTCAGCGGCGTCGACGTCTGGGGCGACGACGAGGGCTGCGCCTGACGCGGGCGGGACCGTGACGGCGGGGCGTTACGGTGGCGGGATGGCCGAACCAGGAGGCACCGGACCGATCGGGCCCTACCCGCCCGGGGTCGAGACCGAGGACCAGCAGGTCGAGTACGACAAGCTGCGCCGCCGCGTCATGTGGACGATGCCCTACGGGCTGTACGTGCTCGGCAGCACCGACGGGGCCGAGCGGCGCAACGGCATGACGATCAACTGGGTCAGCCAGATCAGCTTCGACCCCAAGCTCGTGGGCGTCGGCGTCGAGCGCACCGCGTACACCCACGAGCTCGTCGAGGCGGGCGGGTGCTTCGCGCTGAGCTTCGTGGACCGCGAGGACCGGGCGATCGTGCGCAAGTTCACCAAGCCGGTCGAGGTCGACCTCGAGGCGCGCACGCTCAACGGGTTCCCGTACGTGGAGCGGGTGACCGGTGCGCCGATCCTGAGCCAGGCGGCCGCGTTCCTCGACTGCCGCGTGGTCGACCGGCTGGAGGCCGGCCAGCACACCTTCTTCGTCGGCGAGGTCGTCGACGCGGGCTTCCTCAAGCCCGAGGGCACCCCGGTGCTGCGAATGGAGGACACCCGCATGAACTACGGCGGCTGACCGCCCGTCCCGGGGCGCAGGAGCAGCGGTCAGCTGGCGCACTCGCGCCCGGCGGCCTCCTGGACCTCACCGCGGATCACGAGCCGCGCCCCCTCGAGCACCTGGGGCCGTGCCACGTCCCACACGATCGACGGGTCGCGGTCCACGTCGACCGGCTCGCGGTTCCAGCAGCGCACCCCCGCGACCTGCGCGCCCATCATGTGGGTGAACACCGACGCGGCGATCGCCATCACGCCGAGCAGCCGCCATCGGCTCCCCGCGTGGCCCGTCGCCGGGGACCCGTGATCCTCACCCGGCCCGAAGATCACCACGAGCGCGAGCGGCGCGAGCAGCACCACCGCCTCGGTCATGAAGCGCGGGCCGTAGCTGTGCCCGGCCCACCACTTCTCCCCGTAGGCCGACACGGCGAGCAGGTAGCCCAGCGAGCCGAGCACGGCGGCGACGACCACCGCCTGCAGGTCCGCGCCGAGCCGCGACCAGCGGCGGGGGAGCAGCAGGAGGAGCGCCGCCAGCAGGAACGGGCTGAACACGAACAGGCCCCGGGCGGGGCTCACCAGGTTCGCGGCGGCGGCCTCCGGCAGCTGCCCGTGCCACCCCACCCGCGAGGCGGTGAAGTACGGCGGCAGCGCACGGCCGAGCAGCACGAGGTTCGCCGCCACCACGAGCACCTGGATCCCCGCCGCTCCCGCGACGAACGGCACCACCGCCGCACGCCGGCGCCAGGCGAGCAGACCCATGAGCGCGACGCACAGCACCGCGTTCGTAGGCCGCGCCCAGTAGGAGAGCCCGGCCAGCACCCCGGCGGCCAGCGCGAGCCGACGCCGGCGACGCGGGTCGTCGCTGCCCAGCAGGTGGACCACGCACAGCAGGGCCGAGCCGCACACGAGCACGCTCGGCCCGTGCTGCCACAGGGCCCGGCTGGCGGTCGACCACAACGTCGTGCCGAGCGCGATCACCGTGGCGTACACCGGCAGCGCCCAGCGGTGGTCCGGACCGAGCCACGCCCCCGAGCCGGCCGCGCCCTGCCCGCCGCGGCCCTGCGCCGCGCCGTCCCCGCGCCGGGCCCGGATCGAGAGCAGGAGGAGCCGCCGGGTGACGAGCGCGAGCACGACGGCCGCGGCGGCGGTGACCGTGCTGGCGGCGAGGATCTGCAGCTGCCGCATCCGCCCGCCGCGGATGAGCTCCTCGGAGCTCGTCGTGATGCCCGCGACGCCCAGCACGTCCCATGCGGCCACCACCGGGGTGGCGAACACGGCGGTCAGGTAGGGGAAGTAGTCGACGTCCCTGCCCCCGACGCGGACCATCCCGTAGTGCTCCTCGAAGAACGGCTCCCCGGAGAACTCCCCGAGGTCGAGGTCCCGCTGGTACAGCAGGCTGTGGGCGGTCGGCAGCGCCAGGTAGCCGTCACCGAAGTCGCTGACGTTCGAGGAGGAGTACACGGCGAGCATGAGGAGGAACGAGAGTGCCGCGGCCCGCACCACCCCGCCTCCGCTCCGGCGTGCAGCTCGTTCCTCGTCGGGGAGCCGCTCCGGAGCGGACGTGGAGGCCATCCCCTCTGCATCGGCACCACGGGGCGCCCCTTGAGCCGGCGCCGCCGACCCCTCGCACCGGGCCGCGACCCCTCGCACGAAGCCGCCTTTGATCGCGCGGGGGTGGTCCTCTATTGTTGTCCGTCGGCCCGCGCCCCGCCCGTGGCGGTGCGCGCGCCGCCGTTCCCGTCCAGCGTCCCGCCCCCAGGGGCCGTACAGGAGGACTCAGCTCTGGCCAAGCCCAAGGATGACGCCATCGTCCTCGAAGGTACCGTCATCGAGCCGTTGCCCAACGCCATGTTCCGGGTGGAGCTCGAGAACGGCCACAAGGTGCTGGCGCACATCTCCGGCAAGATGCGGATGCACTACATCCGGATCCTCCCGGGGGACCGGGTGCAAGTGGAGCTGACCCCCTACGACCTGTCCCGCGGCAGGATCACCTACCGCTACAAGTGACCGTCCGTCGGGAACGGGCACGAGCGATCGACAAGGGCCGGACACCGGTCCGGAGAGACCCATGAAGGTTCGACCGAGCGTCAAGAAGATGTGTGAGAAGTGCAAGGTGATCCGCCGCAACGGGCGCGTGATGGTCATCTGCGACAACCCGCGCCACAAGCAGCGGCAGGGCTAGGACCCAGGAAGGTTCAAGGAACAGCGCACATGGCACGAATCGCCGGCGTCGACATCCCTCGGGAGAAGCGCCTCGTCATCGCCCTCACCTACATCTACGGAATCGGCCGGACCATGGCCCAGCAGGTCTGCGCCGCGACGGACATCGACGAGTCGACCCGGGTGCGCGACCTCACCGACGCTGAGGTCACCCGGATCCGGAACTACATCGAGGAGAGCCTCAAGGTCGAGGGCGACCTCCGCCGCGAGGTCAACCAGAACATCAAGCGGAAGATGGAGATCGGCTCCTACCAAGGGCTCCGCCACCGCCGCGGCCTGCCCGTCCGCGGGCAGCGCACCCACACCAACGCCCGGACCCGCAAGGGCCCGAAGAAGACCGTCGCCGGCAAGAAGAAGGTCCGCAAGTAATGGCCAAGCCACCCGCCGGGGGTCGTCGCCCCCGTAGGAAGGAACGCAAGAACGTCACCCACGGGGTGGCGCACATCAAGAGCTCCTTCAACAACACGATCGTGTCGATCACCGACCAGGAGGGCAACGTCCTGTCCTGGGCGTCGGCCGGCAACGTCGGGTTCAAGGGGTCGCGCAAGTCCACCCCGTTCGCCGCGCAGATGGCCGCCGAGCAGGCGGCGCGCCGGGCGATGGAGCACGGCGTCCGCAAGGTCGACGTGGTCGTGAAGGGCCCCGGCTCCGGCCGGGAGACCGCGATCCGCTCCATCCAGAACGTGGGCATCGAGGTCACCGGCATCAAGGACGTGACCCCGGTCCCGCACAACGGCTGCCGTCCCCCCAAGCGTCGGAGGCTCTGAGCACATGTCCCGCTACACCGGACCCCGCGCCCGCGTCTCCCGCCGGCTCGGCACCAACATCTGGGGCACCTCGGGCGAGAACAAGGCGATGGACAAGCGGCCGTACCCGCCCGGGGAGCACGGCCGCACCCGCCGCCGCGGGAACGTGAGCGAGTACCTGCTGCAGCTGCAGGAGAAGCAGAAGGCGCGCCACACCTACGGCATGTCCGAGAAGCAGTTCCGCAACCTCTACGAGGAGGCGAACCGCCGGCACGGCGTGACCGGCGAGAACCTCCTGCGGTACTGCGAGCTGCGGCTCGACAACGTCGTGTACCGCGCCGGGTGGGCGGCGACCCGGCCGCAGGCCCGCCAGTTCGTGAACCACGGCCACATCGACGTCAACGGCCGTCGGGTCGACATCCCCAGCTACCGCGTCCGCAAGGGCGACGTCATCCGCCTGCGCGACAAGGCCCGCCAGATGATCGTCGTCCAGTTCAACATGGACACCCTCGGCAGGACGCCGCCACCGTGGCTCGAGTCGGCCGACGGTGGCCAGGAGGTCACCGTCCGGGAGCTCCCGCTGCGCGAGCACATCGATGTGCCCGTACGCGAGCATCTCATCGTCGAGCTCTACTCCAAGTAGCCCCCGCCGCACCCGATCCACAACCGCCCGCACACGTCCATCGAGGTACGCAACAGATGCTCGTCATTCAGCGCCCCACCGTGGAGGCCATCGACGAGGAGGACGGCAACCTCCAGAGGTTCGCCATCAGCCCGCTCGAGCCCGGCTTCGGCCACACCCTCGGCAACTCGCTCCGGCGAACGCTGCTGTCGTCGATCCCCGGTGCTGCCATCACCCAGGTCCGCTTCGACGATGCCCTGCACGAGTTCGACACGATCGCCGGGGTCACCGAGGACGTCACCGACATCATCCTGAACCTCAAGGACGTGGTGGTGACCTCCACCTCCGACGAGCCGGTCACCCTGCGCCTCGACGTGACGGGCCCCGCCGAGGTCACCGCCGGTGACATCATCACCACCGCGGACGTCGAGGTCCTCAACAAGGACCTGCACATCGCGACCATCGGCGGCGAGGGCCGCCTCGCGGTCGACCTGACCGTCGAGCGCGGCAAGGGCTACCTCTCCGGCACCGGCCGCAGCACCTCGACGATCGGCGTGATCCCGATCGACGCGATCTTCTCGCCGGTGCGCCGCGTGACCTTCTCGGTCGAGCCGGTGCGCGTCGAGCAGTCCACGAACTACGACCGCCTGGTGCTCGAGATCGAGACCGACGGCGCGAAGACGCCCCGCGAGGCGCTGTCGTCCGCCGGCGCGACGCTGCGCGAGCTGATCGACCTCGTCGCCGAGATGACCGACGAGCCCGAGGGGCTCACCCTCACCGAGGCCGCGTCGCCGGGTGCCGCGTCGCCCGACATGGACCGGCTCATCGAGGAGCTCGACCTGTCGGAGCGTCCGCGCAACTGCCTCAAGCGGGCGCAGATCAACACGATCGGCGAGCTGCTGACCAAGACCGAGGACGACCTGCTGGCCATCACCAACTTCGGCCAGAAGTCGCTCGACGAAGTCATCGAGAAGCTCGACCAGTGGGGCCTGTCGCTCCGCGGTCGGGACTGACCAGAGGAACCCTCCATGCCTGCGACCCCGAAGAAGGGACCCCGCTTCGGCGGGAACGCGAAGCACCAGCGCCTGATGATGGCCAACCTCGTGTGCTCGCTCATCGCCTCGCCGACGGGCATCGTCACCACCGAGGCCAAGGCGAAGGCGCTCCGCCCGATCGCCGAGAAGATGATCACCAAGGCGCGCAAGGGCGGGCTGCACAACCACCGCCAGATCCTCGCCTTCCTGGGGGACCAGGAGATCGCCGCGAAGCTGATGGACGAGGTCGGCCCCCGCTACGCGGACCGGCCGGGCGGGTACACCCGCATCCTGAAGCTCGGCCCCCGTCAGGGCGACAACGCCCCGATGGCGAAGATCGAGCTCGTCTGAGCCACGCACCGTGAGGGTGCGGCTCGACCTGGCCTACGACGGCACCGACTACCGCGGCTTCGCCGAGAACGTCGGCGTGCCGACCGTCGGCGGTGAGCTGCGCCTCGCGCTCGAGCGCGTGCTCGGCGCACCCATCACGCTGACCTGCGCGGGTCGGACCGACGCCGGGGTGCACGCCCGGGGCCAGGTCGTCACCTTCGACGCGCCCGAGGACCGGGTCGACCCACGCCGGCTGCAACGGTCGCTCAACTCGATGCTGGCCCCGCGGATCGTCGTGCACGCGGTGTCGGCCGTGGGCGAGGACTTCGACGCGCGCTTCTCGGCGACGTGGCGCAGCTACCGCTACACCGTGCTGCACGCGGAGCTGCCCGACCCGTTCCTCGCCCGGACCAGCTGGTGGGTGCCCGAGGCGCTCGACCTCGAGGTCATGCGCGCCGGCGCGGCGGCGCTCGTCGGCGAGCACGACTTCGCGAGCTTCTGCCGCCGGCCCACCCCCGACGCGTCGCTGGTGCGCCGGGTGCACGGCGCCGGCTGGGAGGAGGTCCCCCTGCCCGGATCACCCGCGGCCGCGCCCGGCGGCGACGGCGCGCGGCTGCTGCGGTTCGGGATCGTCGCCTCGTCGTTCTGCCACCAGATGGTGCGCAGCATCGTCGGCACCCTCGTCGACGCCGGCCGTGGCCGTGCCCGGTGCGCGGACCTCCCGGCCGTGATCGCGGCACGCGACCGTGCGGCGGCGGGCAACCTCGCCCCGCCCCAGGGCCTGGTGCTGTGGGAGGTGGGCTACCCTCCGGCCGAACCCGCCCTGCCCGTCGCCGGAGGGCCGGCCACGAGCTGAGCAGGACGGCCACGGCTCGGCAGGGAGCGCCGCGCGCTTGGCAGGTCGGCGGGCCCGCCGCTAACTTGTCCACCCGGCCCAGCGAGCCGCGTCCGTTCCGATCCCGGATCCCGCGGCACCGACCGGTCCCGATCCGCCGAACGAGGCCCGACCGCAGTGCGGGACTCGATCGTCGTCACGTGCAGAGAGAGTGAGCGCAGTGCGCACCTATTCCCCCAGAGCCTCAGAGATCGAGCGGACGTGGTACGTCGTCGACGCCGAGGGCCTCACCCTCGGTCGCATGGCGTCCGAGGTGGCCCGCATCCTGCGCGGCAAGCACAAGCCCACGTTCTCGCCCCACCTCGACACCGGTGACCACGTGATCATCGTCAACGCCGCGAAGGTCGCGCTGACCCGTGACAAGGCCGAGTCCAAGCTCGTGCACCGCCACACCGGCTTCCCGAGCGGCATCCGCACCGCCACCTACGGCGAGCTGCTCGAGCGGCGCCCGGAGGAGACGATCCGCCGGACGATCCGGGGCATGCTGCCCAAGAACCGCCTCGGCCGCCAGATGCTCACCAAGCTGAAGGTGTACGCCGGTCCCGAGCACCCCCACGCCGCCCAGAAGCCGCAGCCGCTCGACCTGGCCGCTGCCCGAGTCCGTTCGTAAGGGAGAGTCGTCGCGATGCCGCACCCCCTCGTCCAGTCGACCGGTCGCCGCAAGCGCGCCGTCGCCCGAGTCCGGATCCGTGAAGGGTCGGGCAACATCACCATCAACCGGCGCCCGCTCGAGGACTACTTCCCGAACGCGACGCACCGGATGATCCTCTCGGAGCCGCTGCGACTCACCGAGACGGGCGAGCAGTACGACATCGACGCCACCATCCACGGCGGCGGGGTCACCGGCCAGGCCGGCGCCGTCCGCCTCGGCATCGCCCGCGGGCTCGTCGCGATCGACCCCGAGCTGCGCCCCGTGCTGAAGCGGGCCGGGTTCCTCTCCCGTGACGCACGGGAGAAGGAGTCCAAGAAGTACGGGCTCAAGAAGGCCCGCAAGGCGCCCCAGTACTCGAAGCGCTGACCGGCACGTCGGGCACCGCACCGGCGGCGACCGTGGCGATCAGGTTCGGCACCGACGGGGTGCGCGGGCTGGCGAACGACGAGATCACCGTCGAGGCGGCGGTCTCGATCGGCCGTGCCACCGTGCGCACGACCGGTGCCCGGCGCGTCGTCGTCGGGCGCGACACGCGGCGCTCCGGGCCGATGCTCGAGGCCGCGGTCGTCGCGGGCATCTGCGCCGAGGGCGCGGACGCGGTGGTCCTCGGCGTCGTCCCCACCCCTGCGGTCGCGTCCACCTGCGCCCGTGACGACGTCCCGGGCGTGATGATCTCCGCGTCGCACAACCCGTACGAGGACAACGGGCTGAAGGTCTTCGCCGCGGGCGGCCGCAAGCTCGACGACGCGGCGCAGGACCGACTCGAGGCGGAGATCGGCGCGCTCCTCGCCGGCACCGGGCACGGCGGGCCCACCGGCGCGGCGGTCGGCGTCCCCGCCTCCGACCCCGGCGCGGTCGAGCACTACGTGCAGGCCGTCACGGCGGCGACCGAGGGCCGCCGCCTCGACGGGCTCCGCGTCGTCGTGGACTGCGCGAACGGCGCCAACTCCGACGTCGCACCCGACGCCCTGGCCCGCCTCGGCGCGCAGGTCCACGCGATCTGCACCGAGCCCGACGGGACGAACATCAACGCGGGCTGCGGGTCGACCGACCCTTCCGCGTTGTCCCGGACCGTGGTCGACACCGGCGCCGACCTGGGCATCGCGTTCGACGGCGACGCCGACCGGATGGTGGCGGTGGACCACCACGGCGCGGTCGTCGACGGCGACCAGGTCATCGCCCTGTGCGCGACCGACCTCGCCCGCCGCGGGCGCCTCTCCGGCGGCGCGGTGGTCGTGACGGTCATGTCGAACCTCGGGTTCCACCGTGCGATGGCCCGGGAGGGCATCGAGGTGGTGACCACCCCGGTCGGCGACCGCCACGTGCTCGCGGCGCTCGAGGAAGGCGGCTACTCGCTGGGCGGCGAGCAGTCGGGCCACATCATCTTCTCGGACCTGGCGACCACCGGCGACGGGCTCCTCAGCGCCGTGGTGCTGCTCGACCTGGTGCAGCGGGCGGGCCGCCCCCTGGCCGACCTGGCCGCCGAGGCGATGACCCGGCTCCCGCAGGTGCTGCTCAACGTCGCCGTCGCCACCCCGCTGCCCGACGTCGCCGAGCGCCTCGCGCACGAGATCGCGGCGGTCGAGTCCGAGCTCGGCGGGGACGGCCGGGTGCTGCTGCGCCCCTCCGGCACCGAGCCGGTCGTGCGGGTGATGGCAGAGGCACCCACCGAGGAGCGGGCCACGGCCGCCGCGGAACGCCTCGCGGCGGCGGTCGGCGCGCTCGCCGCTGCAGGATGAACCTGCGCGGGTCGCTGTTAGCCTTCCACGAGGACGTGTCGAACGGGGCCGAGGGGTTCCCGCACGGTCGAGGCTGACAGGAGGGTGGAGTCGAATGTGCGGGATCATCGCCATCGCCCGACGCCGCGCCGAGCGGGCACCCGCCCAGCCGGCGCTGCTGGTGGAGGACCTCCGCGCCGCGGCCGGGCACCTCGAGGCCCAGGAACGGCCGCTGCGTGAGCGGCTCGAGTCGGCCGCCGGCACGCTCGAGCAGGTCGACTCGGCGCTGCGTGGCGTGCCCGGCGTGAGGGGCATGCTCGACGACCCGACGGGGACCGCGGCGATCGGCCGCCTCGTCGTCGACCTGGAGCAGGCGATCGAGCGCATCGAGTCCGCGCTCGACGACCCCGGTCTCCCCGCGGACGGCGCCGCCTCGGAGACCCCCGAGGAGCTCGAGGCCACGAACGCGGCGGTGATCCGCTGCAAGGACGCGCTGTGGGCGATCGGCCGCGACCGGCTCCGCGCGGCGGACCAGGTCGGGTCCCTCATGGCCGAGGACGTCACCCCCGAGGGCATCGCCGTGCTGTTCAGCGTGCACCAGGCGCTCTCGGCGCTGGACCGGCTCGAGGTGCGCGGCCGCGACTCCGCCGGTGTGGAGATCCAGCTCACCGGCCACGGCCTCGACCCCGCCGACCCCACGGTCGCCCGGCTCCTCGCCGAGCGCGCGGACCGGGGGTTCGGCTCGGGGTCGGTGCGGATGCGCGACGGCGTGCTGGTCGTGGTGCACAAGGCCGCCGCGGAGATCGGCGAGCTCGGCGACAACACCGCGGCGCTGCGGGCCTCGCTGCGCGATGACGACCTGCTGCGCATGGCGCTCGCGTCCCCGTCGGTCGACGGGCTCGTGCTGGGCCACACGCGCTGGGCGTCGATCGGGATCATCTCCGAGCCGAACGCCCACCCGCAGTGCTCCGACGAGCTCGACGTCGACCCGGTGGCGACCGACGGCCCGTTCGTGACCGCCGTGCTGAACGGCGACGTGGACAACTACGCGGACCTCGCCGCCGCCGAGGACCTGCAGATCGCCGCGGAGATCACCACCGACGCCAAGGTCATCCCGACCCTGATGTCGCGCCGCCTGCGGGAGGGCCTGGCCAGCGCGGACGCGTTCCGCGACACCGTCGCGAGGCTCGAGGGGTCGGTCGCGATCGCCGCCGCCTCCGCCGGGACGCCCGACCGGCTCCACCTGGCGCTGCGCGGCAGCGGGCAGGCGCTCTACGTCGGCGTCGCCGAGGACGCCTTCGTCGTCGCCTCCGAGCCCTACGGCGTCGTGGAGGAGACCGACACCTACCTCCGCATGGACGGCGAGACGCCGTGGGACCCGGACAACCCGACCGGCAGCCGCGGGCAGATCATCGAGCTCGACGCCACCGCGGCCGGCGGGCTCGAGGGGGTGCGGCGCTGGTCCTACGACGGGTCCGAGCTGCCCGTCACCGAGGACGACCTCACCGTCGCGCAGGTCACCACCCGCGACATCGACCGTGGCGAGTTCCGACATTTCCTGCTGAAGGAGATCACCGCCTCGCCGGCGTCGTTCCGCAAGACGCTGCGGGGCAAGCTCGTCGAGGTCGACGACGAGATGCAGGTCGTCCTCGGCCCCGAGACGCTGCCCGAGAAGGTCCGCGAGGCGCTGCGCACCGGCCAGGTCGACCGGGTCCAGGTGATCGGCCAGGGCACGGCCGCCATCGCGGGGCAGAGCCTCGCCCACCACCTCTCGGACTTCCTGTCCGAGACGGAGGTCCGGGTGGAGGCGCTGCTCGCCACCGAGCTGTCCGGCTTCCGGCTGCGCGCCGACATGTCCGACACCCTGGTCGTGGCGATCAGCCAGTCGGGCACGACCACCGACACGAACCGCACCGTCGACCTGGTGCGCGGCCGCGGCGCGTCGGTCATCTCGATCGTCAACCGCCGCGGCAGCGACCTGACCGACAAGTCCGACGGGGTGCTCTACACCTCCGACGGCCGCGACGTGGAGATGAGCGTCGCCTCGACCAAGGCGTTCTACTCCCAGGTCGCGGCCGGGCTGCTGCTCGCCCAGGCGATCGCGGACGAGGTGCCCGGCGGCCACCGTTCCTCCAGCCCGGGCCAGCAGGAGCTGCTGCGCGCGCTGCGCGACCTGCCGGCCCGCATGGAGGAGACCCTCGCGGTCCGGTCCGAGGCCGCCGCGGCGGCACGCACGTTCGGCCCGCCCCGCCGCTACTGGGCGATCGTCGGGAACGGGGTGAACCAGATCGCCGCCCGCGAGATCAGGGTCAAGCTCTCCGAGCTCTGCTACAAGTCGATCGCGTGCGACGGCACGGAGGACAAGAAGCACATCGACCTGTCCTGCGAGCCGATGATCCTCGTCTGCGCGGCCGGGCTGGTGGGCTCCACCGCCGACGACGTCGCCAAGGAGGTCGCGATCTTCCGGGCGCACAAGGCGGCGCCGATCGTGATCGCGTCGGAGGGCGACCGCTCGTTCCCCGCCGCGCTGTCGGTGCTGACCGTGCCGCGCACCCACGAGCGACTGGCGTTCGTGCTGGCGACGATGGTGGGCCACCTGTTCGGCTACGAGGCCGCGCTCGCGATCGACGCGCAGGCCCAGCCGCTGCGCGAGGCCCGCGCCGCGATCGACTCGGCGGTCGCCGACACCGGGGGCGACCTGCACGACGACCGCGTGGACGGCGAGGAGCTGCTCCAACGGCTGCGGCCCGAACTCGTCCAGCACGCGTCGACGTACCTCGACGGCCTGCGCGCCGGTGCGTACAACGGCCACCTCGAGGCGGGCACCGCGGTGCGCCTCGCCGGCCAGTTCCGCTACGTGACCGGTCTCAGCCCCCTGGACGGCTACCAGCTCGAGTTCGGCAAGGTCGGCACGCCCGGGGTGGTGCTGGAGGACCTCAACGCGGGGCTGACCGCCGCGATCGAGGAGCTGACGCGCCCGGTCGACGCGATCAAGCACCAGGCGAAGACGGTGACCGTGGGCATCTCGCGCAGTGACGAATCGCTCATGCAGGTGCCGCTCGTCGCGGCGGTGCTCGAGGCCGGTTCGCCGCGGGACCGCCTCACCTACTCGACGCTGCGCTCGCTGGGCGACCTGGACCCCGCCGTCGCCGAGGTCACCGGCCACACCCGTTACCGGGTGGAGCACGGCGAGGACCTGGAGCGGGCGACCCTCGTCGTGGTGGACCGGGGCGGGATCTCCACCAAGCTGCCCTCCCGGGTCGACCGCGACCCGAGGCTGCGGGGCACCAAGTCGCTGGTCGCACGCGAGCAGGAGCTGATGGTCGCCCGCGGCCGCAGCGACGGCCGCCTCGTACTGATCGTCCCCGAGACCAAGGACGGGGTCACCACCGGCCTGCAGCTGCTGCACCTCAACGTCGTGGACCGACTACCCGCCGCCACGGCCCGCTCGGTGCTGCAGGGCTACCGGCGGCGCTACCAGGCGCTGCGCGACGCCGTGACCGAGACCGAGGACGTCTTCCGTGACGACCTGCTGGCCGAGCAGGACGTCGCCGACCTGCTGACCGTGCCGATCCTCGACCTCGCCGACCGCTGGAGGACCTGACCGAGGGTGTGGCCGACGGGTCGAACCCCGGCCGGCGTGCTCGGCGTCGGCACCGATCTCGTCGAGGTGGCGCGCGTGCGGGCCGCGCTGGGGCGGCAACCGGGGCTCCGTGAGCGGCTCTTCACCGAGGAGGAGTGGGCGTACGCGCAGCGGCACCGTGACCCGATGCCGCACCTCGCCGCCCGCTTCGCGGCCAAGGAGGCGGTGATGAAGGCGTTGGGCCGCGGCATGGACGCCATGTCGTTCCACGAGATCGGGGTCGTGCGCGACGAGGATGGCCGCCCGACGGTCGAGCTGTCCGGGCGGGCCGTGCGCGCGGCCGACGCCGCGGGCGTCGCCGCGTGGGAGGTGTCGCTCACCCACACCGCCGAGCTCGCGCAGGCGGTCGCGGTGGCGCTGGGGAGGGGGCGGCGTTGATCCCGGTGCTCACCCCGGCGGAGATGGCCGAGGTGGACCGCGCCGCGCCCGAGCCGGTCGAGGTGCTCGTCCGCCGCGCCGCCGGCGCCGTCGCCCGCGCCGCGGTCGGGATCATGGGCGGCACCTACGGGCGCCGCGTCGTGGTCGTCGCCGGCCCGGGCAACAACGGCGCGGACGGGCGCGTCGCCGCCGAGCTGCTGGCCCGGCGCGGCGTGCGGGTGCGCGTGTTCGACGTGGGGGAGGCGCCCGAGGTGCTGCCCGGCGCCGACCTCGTGATCGACGCGGCGTTCGGCACGGGCTTCCGCGGCGAGTACCACGCGCCGTCCCCCGGTGGTGCGCCGGTGCTCGCGGTCGACATCCCCTCCGGCATCCACGGCCTCACCGGCGTCCGCTCGGGTGACCCGCTGCACGCCGTGGCGACGGTGACCTTCGCCGCGCTCAAGCCGGGGCTGCTGCTGGGCTCCGGACCCGAGCACGCCGGGCGGGTCGTGCTCGCCGACATCGGGCTCGACGTGTCGCACGCGACCACCCACCTCGTCGAGCCGTCGGACGTCGCCGCGTGGGTGCCGGAGCGGGCGCACGACGCGCACAAGTGGCGCCACGCCGTGCGGGTCGTCGCGGGGTCGGCGGGCATGTCCGGCGCCGCGCACCTGTGCTGCGCGGCGGCGCTGCGCGGCGGAGCCGGGTACGTGCAGCTGTGCGCCCCGGGGGACCCCGCACCCGCACGGCGCGACGACCACCCACCGCCCGTCGAGGTCGTGTCCCACGAGGTGCCCGCCGAGTGGTCCGGCGAGGTGGTCGGCGGGTCGGGGAGGTTCGCCGCGGTCGTGATCGGTCCCGGGCTCGGGCGGGACGAGGCCACGGTCCGGGAGGTGCGCGCCGCGGCGGCCGGCACCCCCCGCCCCCTGGTCCTCGACGGCGACGGACTGTGGGCGCTCGGCCAGGACGCGCCGTTCCTCCTGCGTGACCGCCCTGCCCCCACCGTGCTCACGCCGCACGACGGCGAGCTCGCGCGGCTCACCGGGCACCGGCCCGGCGACGACCGGGTCGGAGCGGCGCGCGAGCTCGCGGCGGCGTGCCGCAGCGTGGTCCTGCTCAAGGGGCCCACGACCGTGGTCGCCGACCCCGGCGGCGCGGCGCTGCTGGTGCGCAGCGGCGACCAGCGGCTCGCCACCGCGGGGACCGGCGACGTGCTCAGCGGCCTCGTCGCCGCGCACCTCGCCCTCGGCGCCGACCCGCTGCACGCCACCGCGGCGGCCGCGGAGCTGCACGGCGCCGCGGCGCTGCTCGGCGACCCGAGGGGGCTGGTCGCCTCGGACCTTCCCGAGCTGGTGCTGCGTGCACGGGCCGGGTTCGAGCGCGCGGGTGGCAGAGGGGAGCCCGCGTAGCATCGTGCGGATGTCCCGCCACGCCGCCGTCGAGGTCGACCTGGACGCCATCGCGGCGAACGTGCGGGCCCTCGCCGCGCTCGCACCCCGCTCGTCGGTGTGCGCGGTGGTCAAGGCGGACGGCTACGGCCACGGTGCGGTCCAGGTCGCGAGGGCGGCGCTCGCCGGCGGCGCCGACTGCCTCGCGGTCGCGGTCGTCGAGGAGGGCCAGCAGCTGCGCGACCACGGCATCGAGGTGCCGGTGCTGTTGCTGTCCGAGCCGCCACCGGACGCGATGTCCGCGGCGCACGCCGCCCGGCTGACCCCGCTCGTGTACACGCCCGAGGGCATCGACGCCGCGGCGGCCGCCGCCCAGGGTGCGTCCCGCCCCTGGTCGGTGCACCTGAAGGTCGACACCGGCATGCACCGCGCGGGGGCCGACCCCCGCGACGCCGTCGCGCTCGCCGGGCGCATCGCGGCGGCTCCGTCGCTGCGGCTCGCGGGCACGGCGACCCACCTCGCGGCGGCGGACGAGCCCGAGCGCCACGTGACGGCCGAGCAGCTCTGCAGGTTCCGGGAGGTGCTCGCCGACCTGTGCCGTGCGGGCATCGACCCGGGTGTCCGCCACGCCGCCAACTCCGCCGGCCTGATCGCCCACCCGGACTCGCACCTCGACCTCGTCCGGCCCGGCATCTCGATCTACGGGCTCCCGCCGTCGCCGTCGCTGCGCGGCCGGGTGCCGCTGCGGCCGGCGATGACCGTGCGCGCCCGCGTGTCGCTCGTGCGCGACGTCGACAAGGGCGAGGGGGTCAGCTACGGGCTTCGCCACGTCTTCGACGAGCCCGCGCGGCTGGCGGTGGTGCCGCTCGGGTACGCGGACGGGGTCCCGCGCCGGCTCGGCACCGCCGGCGGCGAGGTCCTCATCGGCGGGGTGCGCCGCCCGATCCGCGGCGTGGTGACGATGGACCAGCTGATGGTCGAGGTCACCGGCGGCCCGGCGGTCCGGCCCGGCGACGAGGTCGTGCTCATCGGCCGGCAGGGCGGCGAGGAGATCACCGCGCAGGAGTGGGCCGACCGGCTCGACACGATCGCGTACGAGGTCGTCTGCGGCTTCGGTCCCCGGCTGCCCCGGCACCACGTCACCGCGGGGGACGGCCCGGCGTGATCTGGGAGGTCCCGGGGGTCAACGTCGGCCACTGGACCGACCGCGAGGCCCGCACCGGCTGCACCGTCGCACTGTTCCCGCCGGACGCGGTCGCGTCGGGCGAGGTGCGCGGCGGTGCGCCCGCGACGCGGGAGTTCGCGCTGCTCGACCCGCTCGCCACGGTGGGGCAGGTCGACGCGGTCGTCATGTCGGGCGGCTCCGCGTTCGGCCTCGCGGCGTGCGACGGGGTCGCCGAGTGGTGCGAGCAGCAGGGGCGCGGGTTCCCGACCCCCGCGGGGCGGGTGCCGATCGTCGTGGGGATGTCGCTGTTCGACCTCGCGGTCGGCGACGCACGGGTCCGGCCCGGCCGCTCGGAGGGCTTTGCCGCGTGCGAGGCGGCGCCGTCCCGGGAGCTCGGCCGCGTGGGTGCCGGGTGCGGTGCGACCGTCGGCAGCTGGCGCGGCCCCGAGCTCCAGCTCCCCGGAGGGCTCGTCGGCGCCGTCGAGCGCGACGGGGAGCTGGTCGTGGCGGTCCTCGCGGCGCTGAACCCGTGGGGCGACGTCGTCGGCCACGGCCGCCACGGCACCCCGCCACCGCCGCAGGCGTTCGCGCCGCCGCCGTCGCGGATCGCGACGTGCCTCGTGCTGGTGGTCACCAACGGCTCGCTCGACCGGGTCGAGTGCCACCACGTCGCACGCGGCGGCCACGACGGGCTGGCGCGGGCGATCGACCCTCCGCACACCGCCGCGGATGGCGACGCGGTGGTCGCGGTGGCGACGGGTGCGGTGGCCGCGGTCGGCCAGCAGGTCCGGCACATGGCGGTGTCCGCGGTCGAGCGTGCCGTCCGGAGCCTTCCGGACGATCGCTAGAGTCGGCGGCGTGTCCCGCCCTGCGTACGACCGGTTGCGCGCCGTCACGGTGCGGGAGCGGGCGCGGTGACGCCGCGCCCCGTACGGGCGACCACGAGGTCGGTCGACGCGACCCGCGAGCTGGCCGCAGCCCTGGCGGGGCTCGCCCGGCCGCGGGACCTGCTGCTGCTCGTCGGCGACCTCGGCGCCGGCAAGACCGCGTTCGCGCAGGGCTTCGGTCGCGGCCTGGGGGTCGAGGAGCCGATCACCAGCCCCACCTTCGCCCTCGTGCAGGGCTACTCGGGGCGGCTGCCGCTGCACCACCTCGACGTGTACCGGTTGGAGCAGGTGACCGAGGCGGCCGACCTGGGCCTGTCGGAGCTGCTCGACGACGGCTCGGTCACCCTCATCGAGTGGGGCGACACGATCACCACGGCGCTGCCCCGCGACTACCTCGAGGTCCGCATCACCTTCGGTGAGGGTCCCGACGACCGCCACTTCGAGCTCACCGCGGTCGGGCCGGGGTGGCAGGACCGCGTCGCGGCCATCGAGGAGGTCGTCGCGCGCACCGTCGAACGCCTCGAGGGCGGCGACACCGAGGCCGACGCCGAAGCCGAGGCCGAGGCGGGCGGGGCCGGGGGCGCGCCGTGCTGATCCTCGGCATCGAGTCCTCCACCGCCCAGGTGGGCTGCGCGATCGGTGGCCACGAGGGTGTGCTGGCCTCGGCGCACTCCGCGAGGGGTCGCCGCCACGCCGAGAACCTCACGCCGGCGATCGAGTTCATCTGCCGGCAGGCCGAGGTCGAGCTGTCCGAGATCGGGCTCGTCGCGGTGGACGTGGGCCCGGGGCTGTTCACCGGCCTCCGGGTCGGCATCGCCACCGCGAAGGCGATCGCGTTCGCGTTGCGCGTCCCCATGATCGGCGTGTCGAGCCTCGACCTGCTGGCCTTCCCGGTGCGGTTCAGCCCCCGGCTCATCGTCGCGACGATCGACGCCCGCCGCGGCGAGGTCTACCACGCCCGCTACCGCCAGGTGCCCGGCGGGGTGCAGCGGGTGTCGGACCACGCGGTGGGGTCCCCGGAGGACCTCGCGTCCGACCTGTTCGCGACGGGGGAGGAGGTCCTGCTCGTCGGTGACGGCGCCCACCGCTACCGCGACGCGTTCGAGGACCTCGCCCGCTGCGAGATCGTCGACCAGGGCAACAGCCTGCCGTCCGCGTCGTCGCTGGTGCAGCTCGCCCACGCCCGTGCGCTGCGCGAGGAGTTCTCCCCGATCGACGCCATCTCGCCGATCTACCTGCGCCGCCCGGACGCGGAGGTCAACTGGACGACGAGGTCGACGTCGTGAGCGCCGCGCGCGCGGCGGCAGCGCACCGTGCGCCCGACGCGGCCGGTGACGACGCGGTGGTCATCGCGCCGATGCGCCGGCGGCACCTGCGCGGCGTGCTCGCCATCGAGCAGCGCACGAACCACCGGCCGTGGTCGCTCGGGCTGTTCCTCGGCGAGCTGCGCATGCCGACCAGCCGCTGCTACGTGGTGGCGCTCGACGGGCACCGGGTGGTCGGGTTCTCCGGGTTGATGCTCACCGGCGACGGCGGCCACGTGACCAACATCGCGGTGCACCCGGACCGCCACCGGGAGGGCATCGGCGCCCGCCTCATGCTCGTGACGATGCGGCAGGCGATCCGCCGCGGGCTGCAGGCGGTGACCCTCGAGGTGCGGGCCTCGAACGTGGCGGCGCAGTCCCTGTACCGCCGGTTCGGCTTCGCACCGGGCGGGATCCGGCGCAACTACTACGCGGACGTCGGCGAGGACGGGATCGTCATGTGGGCCCACGACGTCGACGGCGAGGAGTACGCGGCGCGGCTCGACCAGCTCGAACGGTCGCTGCGCGTGCCGCTGCGCACCGAGGGGGTGTTCCTGTGACCGCCGCCGGGACCCCCTCGACCGGGGGCGCGCCGAGCGAGGGCGCGCGGGACGGGGCCGGCGCCGCCGCGGAGGTGGGCCGCGACACGCTGATCCTGGGCATCGAGACGTCGTGCGACGAGACCGCGGCCGCGTGCGTGCGCGGCGGGGTCGACGTGCTGTCGTCGGTGGTCAGCTCGCAGGTCGACCTGCACGCCCGCTACGGCGGGGTCGTGCCCGAGATCGCGAGCCGCGCCCACAACGAGCTGATCATCCCGGTCACCGCGCAGGCGCTGGTCGAGGCGGGCCTGCGTGGCGAGGACGTCCACGCGGTCGCGGCGACGACCGGCCCGGGCCTCATCGGGGCGCTGCTCGTCGGGGTCGCCGCGGCGAAGGCGCTCGCGCTCACCTGGGGCGTGCCGTTCGTCGCGGTGAACCACCTGGAGGCGCACCTGTACGCCGCGCTGCTGGAGGACCCCGACCTGGAGTTCCCCCTGGTCGTGCTGATCGTCTCGGGCGGCCACACGATGCTCGTGTCGATGGAGGACCACGGCCGGTACCGGCTGCTGGGGCAGACCCTCGACGACGCCGCCGGGGAGGCGTTCGACAAGGTGGCCCGGTTCCTCGGCCTCGGCTACCCGGGCGGCCCGGCGATCGACCGGGTGGCGATGGAGGGCGACCCCGAGGCGATCGACTTCCCGCGCTCGATGATCGACGACGGCCTCGACTTCTCCTTCAGCGGGCTCAAGACCGCGGTCGTCAACCACGTGCGCAAGCACCCCGAGGTGTCCACCGCGGACGTGGCGGCGAGCTTCCAGGCCGCGGTGGTGGACGTGCTCGTCGAGAAGTCCCGCCGGGCGGCCCGCGAGGCGGGCGCGACGGCGCTCGCGCTGGGGGGAGGGGTCGCCGCGAACTCCCTGCTGCGCGAGCAGTTCCTCGGGGCCTGCGCGGAGGACGGCATCCAGGGGTTCCTCCCCAGCCGGGCCATGTGCACCGACAACGCCGCGATGGTCGCCGCGGCCGGGTGGTACCGGCTGCGGGACGACGGACCGACGCCGCTCGACCACGGCGCGCACCCGAACCTCCGGCTCCCGACGAGCTGAGGCCACGGGCGCTCCGTCCGACCGGTGATCCCGCGGGCGGGGTGCGGGTACGGGCATCCCGGACCCGCCGCACGGTTAGCACTCGCCTGGGGTGAGTGCTACCTTTGGCACTCGCAACAACGGAGTGCCAAACCGCCAACGGAGGCAACGAGCATGAACCTTCAGCCCCTCGAGGATCGCATCGTCGTGCGCCCTGCCGAAGCCGAGGAGAAGACCGCCAGCGGGCTGGTCATCCCGGATTCGGCGAAGGAGAAGCCCCAGCAGGGAGAGGTGCTCGCGGTCGGCCCCGGCCGTCGCTCCGACTCCGGCGAGCTGATCCCGCTGGACATCTCGGTCGGTGACAAGGTCGTCTACTCGAAGTACGGCGGCACCGAGATCACGATCGATGGCGAGGACCTGCTCATCCTCGCCGGCCGTGACGTGCTGGCCGTCGTCAAGTGACGGCCTGAGCTCGGCACGAACCTGTACGCGAACGAACACAGAGAAGAGAGCTCATGTCCAAGATCCTGAAGTTCGACGACGACGCACGTCGCTCGCTCGAGACCGGTGTGAACCGCCTGGCCGACGCGGTGAAGGTGACGATCGGTCCCAAGGGCCGCAACGTCGTGCTCGACAAGAAGTTCGGCGCTCCCACCATCACCAACGACGGTGTGTCCATCGCCCGTGAGATCGAGCTGGAGGACCCCTTCGAGAACATGGGTGCCCAGCTCGTCAAGGAGGTGGCCACCAAGACCAACGACATCGCGGGTGACGGCACCACCACCGCGACGGTGCTCGCCCAGGCGCTCGTGCGCGAGGGGCTGCGCAACGTCGCCGCGGGCGCCAACCCGATGGGCGTGAAGCGCGGCATCGAGACCGCCGTCTCCGCCGCCGTCGACGCCATCGCGGATGCCGCGAAGGAGATCGACGAGAAGGCCGAGATCGCCCAGGTCGCCGCCATCTCCGCCGCCGACCAGTCGATCGGCGACGTGATCGCCGACGCGATCGACAAGGTCGGCAAGGACGGCGTCGTGACCGTCGAGGAGTCCAACACGTTCGGCATCGACCTCGACTTCACCGAGGGCATGCAGTTCGACAAGGGCTTCCTCTCGCCGTACTTCGTGACCGACGCCGACCGGCAGGAGGCCGTCCTCGAGGACCCCTACATCCTCCTGGTCAACTCCAAGATCTCCTCGGTCCAGGAGCTGCTCCCGGTCCTCGAGAAGGTCATGCAGGCCGGCAAGCCGCTGCTGGTCATCGCCGAGGACGTCGAGGGCGAGGCCCTCGCGACGCTGGTGGTCAACAAGATCCGCGGCACCTTCAACTCGGTCGCGGTCAAGGCCCCCGGCTTCGGTGAGCGCCGCAAGGCGATGCTGCAGGACCTCGCCATCCTCACCGGCGGCCAGGTCATCGCCGAGGAGGTCGGCCTCAAGCTGGACAGCGCCACGCTCGACCTGCTGGGCAGCGCCCGCAAGGTCGTCGTCACCAAGGACCTCACCACGGTGATCGAGGGCGCCGGCTCGCAGGACGACGTCGCCGGTCGGATCGCCCAGATCAAGGCCGAGATCGAGAACACCGACTCGGACTGGGACCGCGAGAAGCTCCAGGAGCGGCTCGCGAAGCTCTCCGGCGGTGTCGCGGTCGTCAAGGTGGGCGCCGCCACCGAGGTGGAGCTCAAGGAGAAGAAGCACCGCATCGAGGACGCCCTCTCGGCCACCCGTGCCGCGATCGAGGAGGGCATCGTCGCTGGTGGTGGCACCGCCCTCGTCCGTGCCAAGAGCGCGGTCGCGAAGGTGGTCGACGACCTCGACAGCGACGAGCAGACCGGTGCCCGCATCGTGCTGCGCTCCCTCGACGCCCCCGCCCGGCTCATCGCCGACAACGCGGGCTTCGAGGGTGCGGTCATCGTGCAGCAGCTCGAGGGCGAGAGCGGCAACACGGGCTTCAACGCCCGCACCGGGGAGTTCGAGGACCTGCTCAAGGCGGGTGTCATCGACCCGGCGAAGGTGACCCGTGCGGCGCTGCAGAACGCGGCGTCGATCGCGAGCATGCTGCTCACCACCGAGGTGCTCATCGCCGACAAGCCCGAGGAGCCGGCCGCCGGCGGCATGCCGGGTGGCATGGACGGCATGGGCGGCATGGGCGGCATGATGTGATCGTTCCCGCCACGGGAATGAGCACGCTCACGCAGCTGTCGGAGGGCCGGACCGCAGGGTCCGGCCCTCTCGCGTCCGGCCCCCCAGCCCGTTCCGTTCGGCGGATGACCACTGGAACCGCTCCTTCTGCAGAACGGAACGGCGCAGGCGCGGCGCCCGGCCAATCGGTCGACGGGGGCCGGTACCATCTGGGGCCATGGACCCCCGCCCCGCACCCGATCCCGACAAGCTGCTCGCCTACTGGATGGAGTGGGAGAAGGGCGAGACTCCCCCGGGGCGGGTCATGAGCAACCTCAAGACCGCGGGGCTCCGGGAGCTGCTCGAGGAGCTCAGCTCGAAGGCCGCCGACCGGGAGTGACCGGCCCGGGGCCCGGCCCCTCCTCCGACGTCCCCGGCGAGGACGAGGACGAGGGCGGAGCACCGCAGCGGCGCGGCGGGCCCCAGCACATCCCGAGGCCCCAGCTGTGGACGCCCGGCCGGCCCGCCCCGTGGGCCGAGTCGCCCAGCGGATCGGGGCTCCTCGTGCCCGAGCGGGTCCGTGAGGTGTTCGCCGACCGGCAGGAGGGGTTGCCCTCCCCGGTCGCGCAGCTCGGGGCGAACCCCTCGGCGGTGCTCGTCGCGCTCTACGAGCGGGACGGGAAGCTGCACGTCGTGCTGACCCGGCGTGCCTGGAGCCTGCGCACCCACCGCGGCGAGGTGTCGTTCCCGGGTGGTCGCTCCGATCCCGGCGAGGACCCGCTGACCACCGCGGTGCGCGAGGCGTGGGAGGAGGTGGGCCTCGACCCCCAGCTGGTCGAACCGGTCGGCCAGCTCGACCACCTCACCACCGTGACCCGCCGCGCCTACATCGTGCCGGTGGTCTCCCTCGTCGCCCGCCCCCCGGTGCTACGGCCGAACCCCTCCGAGGTCGAGCACGTGCTCGAGGTCCCCCTGAACGAGCTGATGCGCCCCGACGTGTTCCGGGAGGAGCGGTGGGGGCCGCCCGAGCTGAGCCGGCCCGTCTACTTCTTCGACCTCCACGGCGACACGGTCTGGGGCGCCACCGCCGCGCTGCTGCGCCAGCTCCTCGCGCTGCTCACCGGCACCGACCCCGGACCGCCGCACGAGCGCGACCCCGCCAGGGACCTGGACGAGACCGGGTTCCAGCTCGGCCCCGACGGCCTCGACGGCGTCGTCTGATCCCGTTCCGTGCTGCGAGGTCGGGGTGCGCACCCCGACCTCGCAGCACAGAACGAGGGTGGGGGAGGGCTACATCCAGTAGTTGGGGGCCTCGGCGGTGATCGTCACGTCGTGGGGGTGCGCCTCGCGCAGGCCGGCGGGGCTCATCCGCACGAACCGTGCGTTGCGCTGCAGCTCCCCGATCGAGTGCGCCCCGCAGTACCCCATCGCGGAGCGCAGCCCGCCGATGAGCTGGTAGAGGATCTTCGACGCCGGGCCCTTGTAGGGCACGCGCCCCTCGACGCCCTCGGGCACGACCTTGTCGGTGACCTCGACCTCGCCCTGGAAGTACCGGTCCTTCGAGAACGACCGGTCGCTCATCGCACCGAGCGAACCCATCCCGCGGTACGCCTTGTAGCGCTCACCCTTCGACAGGATGATGTCGCCCGGCGTCTCGTCCACACCTGCGAGCAGGCTGCCGACCATCACGACGTCCGCGCCCGCGCCGATCGCCTTCGCGATGTCGCCGGAGTAGCGCACGCCGCCGTCCGCGATGACCCCGACCCCGTGCTGCTCGGCGACCAGCGCCACCTCCTGCACGGCGGTCAGCTGCGGCACGCCCACGCCCGCGACGATCCGCGTGGTGCAGATCGACCCGGGGCCGACGCCGACCTTCAGCGCGTCGGCACCCGCGTCGATCAGGGCGCGGGCGGCGTCCCCGGTCGCGATGTTCCCCGCGGCCACGGGGACCGACAGGGTCGCCTTCAGCTTGCGGACCACCTCGATGACCCCGGCCGAGTGGCCGTGCGCGGTGTCGACCACGAGCAGGTCCAACCCGGACCTGGCGAGGGCCTCCGCCCGCTCGATCGCGTCGTCGCCGACGCCGACCGCGGCCGCGCAGCGGAGGCGGCCGTGGGGATCCTTGGTCGCGTTCGGGTACTGGATCCGCTTGGTGATGTCCTTGACGGTGATGAGCCCGGTGATGCGGCCGTCGTCGTCCACCACCGGCAGCTTCTCGATCCGGTGCTTGCCGAGGATCTTCTGGGCCTCCTCGAGGGTCGTGCCCTGCGGGGCCGTGACCAGCCCCTCCGAGGTCATGACCTCGCGGATCGGCCGGTTCGGGTCGTCCTCGAAGCGCAGGTCGCGGTTGGTGAGGATGCCGACGAGCCGGCGGTCGCCCTCGACGATCGGCACGCCCGAGATGCGGTACTTCGCCATGATGTCGAGCGCCGCGCCGACGAGGTCGTCGGGGCCGAGGGTGACCGGGTCGACGATCATCCCGGACTCGGACCGCTTCACCTTGTCGACCTCGGTGACCTGGTCCTCGATCGACAGGTTCCGGTGGATGACGCCCATGCCGCCCTCGCGGGCGATCGCGATGGCGAGCCGGGCCTCGGTCACCGTGTCCATCGCGGCGGACATGAGCGGGATGCCCAGCTCGATGTCGGCGGTCAGCCGCGTCGAGGTGGACACCTGGGAGGGGACGACGTCGGAGGCCGCCGGGACCAGGCACACGTCGTCGAAGGTCAGGCCCATCCCGCCGAAGCGGGCGTTGGGGTCGACGGCGTCCGGGGTGCCGGCTCCTCCGCTCGCGTCGTGGCCGTCGTGATCACGGGGGAGGGTCGCCATCGCCCGATCCTAGCGCCGCCTCCCGCACGACCTCCTGCGGCCCGCGGGTCGTCGGGCGGTGCGCTCGGCGGTGGGGGCGTGATGCCCGTAGGCTCGCGCGCATGGAACGGCGTCACCGGGTCGTGGTGGTGGGGGCCGGGTTCGGTGGGCTCGCGCTCGTGGACGAGCTGGCGGAGGCCCCCGTGGACGTGGTCCTCGTCGACGCGAACAACTTCCACACCTTCCAGCCGCTGCTGTACCAGGTCGCCACCGCGGGGCTCGACTCCGACGACATCGCGCACCCGGTGCGCGGGATCGTCGCCCGCCGCCGCAACGTGGACGTGCGGATGGGCAAGGTCGTCGACGTCGACCTCGGCGCGCGCCGGGTCGTCTTCGACGACGGTCCCCCGCTGGAGTACGACCAGCTGGTGCTCGCCGCCGGGGCCGTCACGGCGACCTACGGGGTGCCGGGCATCGCGGAGCACGCGTTCGGGCTCAAGCACCTCGACGACGCGCTCGCGCTGCGCGCCCACGTGCTGCGCCAGTTCGAGCGGGTGAGCGTCGACCCCTCCCTCGTCGACGAGGGCGCGCTCAACGTCGTCATCGCGGGTGGCGGCCCGACGGGCGTGGAGCTGGCCGGCGGCATGGTCGAGCTGTTCGACCGGGTGCTCGCCCGGGACTTCCCGACCCTCGACGTGCGCCGCGCCCGCGTGGTGCTCGTCGAGCCGGCGGACCGACTGCTCGCCACCTTCTCGCCACGCCTGTCGGGTCTGGCGCTGCGCACCCTGTCGAAGCGCCGGGTCGAGGTCGTGCTCGGCGTCGGGGTCGCCGGGACCGACGGCAAGGTCGTCGAGCTGAGCGACGGGTCCCGGATCCCGATCGGCACCCTCGTGTGGACCGCCGGGGTGCAGGCGAGCCCGCTCGCCACCACGATCGCCGCACAGCTCGGCGACGGCGCGCTCACCCGCGGCGGCCGGATCGTGGTCGGGCCCGACCTGGCGCTGCCGGGCCACCCGGAGGTGTTCGTCATCGGCGACCTCGCCGGGGCGCTCGACCAGGACGGCGAGCTGCTGCCCCAGGTGGCGCCCGTCGCGATGCAGCAGGGCGAGCACACCGCGCGGTCGATCATGGCGGTCCTCGCCGGCGAGCGGCCCGCCCCGTTCCGCTACCGCGACAAGGGCTCGATGGCGACCATCGGTCGTCACGCCGCCGTCGCCGAGCTCCCGGGCGGCATCCGCCTGAGCGGGGTGCCGGGGTGGCTGGCGTGGCTGTTGCTCCACCTCGTGATGCTGGTGGGCTTCCGCAACCGCGCGAACGTGCTGGTCAACTGGGCCTGGAACTACGTCACCTACGACCGCGCCTCGCGCCTGATCCTCGACCCGCCCACCTCGGTCGGCCACCACGCGGAGGGGATCCGCGGCGCGCAGGGCGAGCCGGGCCGGTCGCGTCGCAGCTAGCGTCGAGCCATGCCCACCCTCACCTTCGAAGGCGAGACCCACGGCGAGATCGTGGTGAAGGTGCGCCGCTGGCTGGCCTCGGTCGAGGGCAGCGAGGCGGCGAACCTCAGCGCGGTCGAGGCGGTCAACCAGGGCGCCGAGCTCACCAAGGAGGCCCTGCGGATCATCGCCACCTCCGCCCCGGAGCCGATCGCCCAGTCGGACGTGGTCAAGGGCCTCACGAACATGGGCTACAAGGTCACCGACGCCACCAAGGACGCGGTGATCTCCGGGCTCGACACGATCGAGGAGGCCACCGGCGGCGGCGTCGTGCGCCAGGCCACCAAGGCGGCCGGGAAGGTTGCCTACCAGATGAACTCGACCGTCGCCCGCCAGCTCCTGCGCTCCTTGCGCGGCTGACCCGGTCCGCCCCGCTCCCGCCCGGGCCGACCGGCAGGGTGCTGTGACCGGCGACCGGGCGGGCGGTGTCGGGGACGGGGTCCCCACGGCGCGTAAACTCGTCGCTTTCCCCGATCCCGGGCGTCCCGGGACGAGTCGAGGGTGGACGTGGCAGAGATCGACATCGGCATGGGCAAGTCCGGGCGGCGTGGCTACTCGCTCGACGAGGTCGCGATCGTCCCGAGCCGGCGCACCCGCGACGCGGACGAGGTCGACCTCTCCTGGCAGGTCGACGCGTACCAGTTCGACATCCCGGTCATCGGCGCCGCGATGGACGGCGTGACCAGCCCCGACACCGCCATCGAGATGGGTCGGCTCGGCGGGCTCGGAGTGCTCCACCTCGAGGGCCTCTGGTGCCGCCACCGCGACCCCGCCAAGCTCCTCGAGGAGCTCGCCTCGACGCCCGAGGACGAGGTGGTGGCCCGCCTGCGCGAGCTGCACGACGCGCCGATCGACCCCGAGCTGATCGGCGAGCGCGTCCAGCAGATCCGCGACGGCGGCGCCACGGTGGCCGTGGCGGTCACCCCGTCGAACACGGAGTCGCTGCTCCCGCACGTCATCCGGGCCGAGCCCGACCTGCTGGTCATCCAGGGCACCGTCACCTCCGCCGAGCACGTCTCGGAGGGCACCCACGACCCGCTCGACCTCAAGCACCTCGTCCGCCGGCTCGAGGTGCCGGTGATCGTCGGCGGCTGCGCGAGCTACCAGGCGGCGCTGCACCTCATGCGCACCGGTGCCGCCGGGGTGCTCGTCGGCGTCGGACCCGGCGTCACCTCCACGACCAACCGCGTGCTCGGGGTCGGCAACCCGCAGGCGACCGCGATCGCGGACGCCCGGGCGGCGCGCATGCGCCACCTCGACGAGACCGGCGTGCACGTCCAGGTCATCGCGGACGGCGGCTTGAGCACCGGCGGCGACATCGCGAAGGCGATCGTGTGCGGCGCGGACGCCGTCATGCTCGGCACCGCGCTCGCCCGGTCCACGGAAGCCCCTGCGGGCGGGCTCACGTGGTCGCTCTCCGCGCTGCACCGCACCCTGCCCAGGGGAATGGTCCGCCGGGTCGCCCCGGTCGGGTCCCTGGAGCAGGTCCTGTTCGGGCCGTCGGACCGCCACGACGGGCAGCTCAACCTCATGGGCGCCCTCCGCAAGGCGATGGCGGTCACCGGTCACGGCTCCCTCAAGGAGCTCCAGAAGGCCGACCTCGTCGTCACCGGCGCACCGCAGGACACCCCTGGAGACCGCACGTGACCCACCGCCCCGATCCGGACCCGATGGAGCGTGCGACGCCCAGCGAGAAGGTCCTCGTCGTCGACTTCGGCGCCCAGTACGCGCAGCTGATCGCCCGCCGCGTGCGCGAGGCGAGGGTGTACTCCGAGATCGTGCCGCACGACCTGTCGGCCGAGGAGTTCGCGGCGCACGAGCCGATCGCGATCATCCTCTCCGGCGGTCCGAAGTCGGTGCACGTCGAGGGCGCACCGAGCATCGATCCCGGCGTCTACGACCTCGGCGTGCCGATCCTCGGCATCTGCTACGGCGCGCAGCTCATCGCACAGCAGCTCGGCGGGGTCGTGGGGCGCGGGGGAGCGGGCGAGTACGGGCGGACCGTGATGAACCGCATCCCCGGGGTCCCCTCCGTGCTGCTCACCGACGACCTGCCCGAGCACCAGACCGTGTGGATGAGCCACTTCGACTCGGTCACCGAGGTGCCCGAGGGCTTCGTCGCCACGGCGACCTCACCGGGCGCGCAGGTCGCGGTGCTGGAGGACCCCGAGCGCAGGATCTTCGGCGTCCAGTACCACCCCGAGGTCGTGCACAGCCCGCACGGTCAGGAGCTGATCGAGCGCTTCCTCCACGAGATCGTGGGGGCGAGCGCGCAGTGGACGATGGCGAACTTCGTCGACGACGCGATCGCCGCGATCCGCGAGCAGGTGGGCGACGGGCGTGCGATCTGCGGGCTGTCCGGCGGCGTCGACTCGGCCGTCGCCGCGGCGCTCGTGCACCGCGCGATCGGCTCGCAGCTGACCTGCGTGTTCGTGGACCACGGGTTGATGCGCAAGGGCGAGGGCGAGCAGGTGGTCGACACCTTCCAGCGGCACCAGGGCATCGAGCTGATCCACGTGCGTGCCGCGGACCGCTTCTTCGAGCGCCTCGCGGGCGTCACGGACCCGGAGGAGAAGCGCAAGGCGATCGGCGAGCTGTTCATCCGCGTGTTCGAGGACGCCCGTGGCGGGCTCACGGATGCCAAGTTCCTCGTGCAGGGCACGCTCTACCCGGACGTCATCGAGTCGGGGACCGCGCACGCGTCGACGATCAAGAGCCACCACAACGTGGGCGGCCTGCCCGACGACCTCGACTTCGAGCTCGTCGAGCCGCTGCGGAACCTGTTCAAGGACGAGGTGCGGGCGGTGGGCACCGAGCTGGGCCTGCCGGACGAGATCGTCTGGCGCCAGCCGTTCCCGGGCCCGGGCCTCGGCGTCCGCATCATCGGCGAGGTCACGCCCGACAAGGTCGCGGTGCTCCAGGAGGCCGACGCGATCGTGCGCGAGGAGCTCAGGATCGCCGGCCTCGAGCGCGAGATCTGGCAGTCGTTCGCCGTCCTGCCCGACATCCGGACCGTCGGGGTGATGGGCGACGAGCGCACCTACGGGTACCCCGTGGTGATCCGCGCGGTGACCAGCGAGGACGCGATGACCGCCGACTGGGCGCGCATCCCCTACGAGGTGCTCGAGACCATGGCGTCGCGGATCATCAACGAGGTCGAGGGCGTCAACCGGGTGGTCTACGACATCACCTCGAAGCCGCCGGGCACCATCGAGTGGGAGTGACCGGACCCGCTCCGACGCCGGTCCGGGACCCGCTCCACACCGGCGCCATCGACACGCGTTTGTAACCGGATCGTCATTCTGGTTGACTTGTCGTCGATGCGTCTGCGACCCGTCCGCACGACGCGCCGAACGTCCTCTGTCGTGGTCGCAGCGGTGCTCGCCGTCGCGGTCATGCTGTCGGGCACCGGTGCGTCGGCCCAGAACGTCGAGTCCCTCCGGAACCGCGCCGCACGGCTCGCCGACGAGCTCGAGCAGCTCGAGCGGAAGGCCAGCGAGCTCGACGAGGAGTACCTCCAGCTGGAGGAGGAGCTCGCCGAGCTCGAGTCGGAGCGCTCCGAGAAGAAGGCTGCCGTGGCCGAGGCGCGCGAGGCGGTCGAGGCCGCCCGCCGTGAGGCCGCCGGCTACGTCGTCGAGGCCTACATCGGCGCCGGTTCCAGCGGCGAGCTGCTGCTGCAGAGCTCCGATGTGAACGTCGCGGTCAACCAGCGCACGCTGCTGGAGATCGTGCGCGGCGACAAGGAGCTCGTCGCCGACGAGCTGGACGTCCGCCGCCAGGACCTCGATGCACGGGTCAGCGAGCTCGAGCGGGCCGAGCAGCGCCTCGCGGAGCGCCGGGAGCGCCAGGAGGCCGTCGTCGCGGACATCCGCGCCTCGGTGGAGCGCCACCGCGAGCTGCTCGCGGGTGCCAACGCCGAGCTGCGCGACGCGATCGAGGCCGAGCGGCGTCGACGCGAGGCCGCGGCCGCTGCTGCCGCAGCGGCGCGTGCCGCCGAGCAGGCCCGCGCCGCGGAGCGCCGCGCGGCCGCCGAGTCGACCACCAGCACCACCGCCCAGGAGCGTCGCGGGCGTCGCTCCTCCACGACCCAGCCGCCCGCACCCGCGCCGAGGCGGAACGCCCCGGCTCCCGCACCGCCCGCGCCCGCACCGCCGCCGGTCTCTGCGCCGAACAGCCGTGCCGCCGGGGCGATCGCGGCGGCCCGCTCGGTGCTCGGCACGCCGTACCGCTGGGCGGGCTCCAGCCCGTCGACCGGGTTCGACTGCTCGGGGCTGCTGGTGTGGGCATGGGCCCAGGTCGGGGTCTCGCTGCCCCGCACGTCGCGCAGCATGTACGCGAGCACGCAGCGGATCTCCGAGTCGCAGCTGCAGCCCGGCGACCTCGTCTTCTACGGCAACCCCGTGTACCACGTCGGCATGTACGTGGGCGGCGGCCAGATGATCCACTCGCCGCGCACGGGCGACGTCGTGAAGATCGCCCCGATCCACCGCGGGTTCGGCAACCCCGTCGGCTACGGGCGCATCCGCTGAGGCGGCGCCCCGCACCGCTCCGGGCCGCCGCTGCGGCGCGCCGAGCCGCGCCGGGGCGGCTCAGGGCAGGTCGTGGGCGATCGGGTGCCGCGGCTCGTACACCATGATCGGGTCGGCGCCCGGCACCTCCAACCCGCACCCAGCCCCAGCTCGAGGCGCCCGCCGCTCAGCACGTCGATGGTCGCCGCCTCCTTCGCGAGCACGGCGGGGTGCCGGTAGTCGTTCGCGAGGACCATCGTGCCGACCCGCAGGGTCGTCGTGGCGTCCGCTGCGGCCATCAGCGCGGCGAAGGGGGCGAGCTGGTCGTCCATGTGGTCCGCCACGGTCAGGGTGGCGACGCCGACGTCCTCGGCGCGGCGGGCCAGGGGGCGCAGCTCGTCGGGGTGGCCCAGGTGCGACGCCTGCAGCGTGAAGCGGAAGGGCCGGGGGCGGGGGGAGGCCATGGGCGGGACCGTACTCCCGATCTGTTCCTCAGAAGTGAGGGTGCACCCTCACTTCCGGGACACAGAACCGGGGGTGAACAGCAGCGCGGGGGTCTCGAGCAGCTCGCGGATGCGCTGGACGAAGCGTGCGGCGTGCCAGCCGTCGACGACCCGGTGGTCGAACGACGACGACAGGTGCATCACCTCGCGGGGGACGACGGCGCCGTCCACCCAGGTCGGCCGGACCTGGATCTTGTTGACCCCGACGATGGCGACCTCGGGGTGGTTGATGATCGGCGTCGACGCGATGCCACCCAGCGCGCCGAGGCTCGACACGGTGATCGTCGACCCGCGCAGCTCGGCGAGCGTCGCGTCGCCGCGGCGGGCCCTGGCGGCGACGCGCTCGAGCTCGGCGGCCAGCTCGGGGGCCCCCATCGTGTGCGCGTCGCGGAGCACGGCGACCACCAGCCCGTCGTCGGTCTGCACCGCGACGCCGAGGTGCACGCGCCGGTGGCGGGTGACCACGCCCTGCTCGTCGTCGTGGCGCGCGTTCATCTCGGGATGGTCCGCGACCGCGAGCACCGTGGCACGCAGGACGAACGGGAGCACTCCGGGCGCCGCGCCGCGGTCCGCCCACTCGCGTGCGAGGACCGCCCTCGTGCGCTGGAGCTCGGTGACGTCCACTTCTTCGACGTAGGAGAAGTGGGGGATGCGGCGGGCCGACTCCTCCATGTGGGCGGCGATGCGCCGCCGCAGGCCGGTGAGCCGCACCTGCTCCACCTCGCCGCCGTCGCCGTGGCGGTCGGCGAACGGGTCGGCGCCCGTCGTCGGCGCGCCCGCGCCCGGTGCGCCAGTGGCCGGTGCGCCAGTTGCCGGTGCGCCCTGGCGGGCGACCAGCACCCGGTCGAGATCCTCGTGCACGATCCGGCCACCTGGGCCGGTGCCCTGCAGCCCGGCCAGGTCGATGCCCAGCTGGCGTGCACGCCGGCGCACGGCGGGCGCGGCCGTCGGGCGCTCGCCGCGCCGGGCGGCGGGTCGCTGCGGCGTCGGGGCCACCGGCGCGGTGGTCGTGGGCGAGGCCACCGTCGTCGGAGGGGTCGTCGGCGAGGTCGTCGCCGCGGTCGAGCTCACCTGCGCGGTGCCGGTCGAGCGCACCTCCTGCGGGCCGGACCCGTTGCCCGCCGCGGTCGGGCCGGCAGCGTCCTCGACGCGCAGGTGGAGCAGGTCGGCCCCGACGGCGACCAGCTCGCCGGGCTCCGCGGCGAGGCGCTCGACGGTGCCGGCGAACGGGGTCGGCAGCTCGACGGTGGCCTTGTCGGTCATGACCTCCACGACCGGGTCGCCCTCCCGGACCCGGTCGCCGACCTCGACCAGCCAGCGGACCACCTCCGCCTCGGCGATCCCCTCGCCGACGTCGGGCAGCCGCATCGCACGCGTCGCCATCACGCCTCCAGCGCCCGTCGGTACGCGGCCGCCACCCGCTCCGGCCCGGGGAAGTAGTCCCACTCCTGGGCGTGCGGATAGGGCACGTCCCAGCCGGTGACGCGCTCCACGGGGGCCTCGAGGTGGTGGAAGCACGCCTCCTGGACCGACGCGACCAGCTCCGCGCCGAAGCCGGCGGTCCTGGTCGCCTCGTGCACGACCACGCACCGGCCCGTGCGGCGCACCGAGTCCTCGATGGTGTCGAGGTCGAGGGGCACGATCGTGCGCACGTCGACCACCTCGGCGTCGATGCCGGTCGCCTCCGCGGCGGCGAGCGCGACGTGCACCATCGTCCCGTAGGCGAGGACGGTGAGGTCGTCGCCGGGACGGCGCACCTCGGCGCGCCCGAGGGGGACGGTGTAGTGCCCGTCCGGCACCTCGCCACGGGGGTGCTCGGACCACGGCACGACGGGTCGGTCGTGGTGGCCGTCGAACGGGCCGCTGTAGAGCCGCTTGGGCTCGAGGAAGATGACCGGGTCGTCGGATTCGATCGCGGCGATGAGCAGGCCCTTCGCGTCGTAGGGATCGGACGGCACCACGGTCGTGAGCCCGCAGACGTGTGCGAACAGCGCCTCGGGGCTCTGGCTGTGGGTCTGGCCGCCGTGGATGCCGCCGCCGCAGGGCATGCGCACGGTGATCGGCGCGTGGAACTCGCCGGCGGAGCGGTGCCGCAGCCGGGCCGCCTCCGAGATCAGCTGGTCCATCGCCGGGTACACGTAGTCGGCGAACTGGATCTCGACGACGGGGCGCAGTCCGTGCACGCCCATTCCGATCGCCGCGCCGACGATGCCGCCCTCGGCGATCGGGGCGTCGACGACACGCCGGTCGCCGAAGCGCTGCTGGAGCCCGTCGGTGCAGCGGAACACGCCGCCGAACCAGCCGACGTCCTCGCCGGTGACGACCACGCTCGGGTCGCGCTCGAGCATGACCTCCATCGCCGAGCGCACCGCGGCGTTCATCGACATCGCCGTCACGGTGCCGCCTCCCGTTCCTCCCGCCGACCCGCCGAGCGGGCCTCGAGCTCGGCGGAGAGCTGGTCGCGCTGGCGGCGCAGCGACGGGTGCAGCTCGGCGTGCACGTCGTCGAACATGGTGCGGGGATCCGCGTGGCGGTCGTCCAGCAGGGTGCCGTACGACTCGGCTTCCGCCGCGGCCGCGGCCACGTCCGCGTCGACCCGGGCGAGCAGCGCGGCGTGCCGGTCGTCGTCCCACTCGCCGAGCCGCACCAGGTGCTCGCGCAGGCGCTCGACCGGGTCGCCCAGCGGCCACGCCTCCCACTCATCTGCGGGCCGGTAGCGGGACGGGTCGTCGGAGGTGGAGTGGGCGGCGCCCCGGTAGGTGACCCACTCGACGAGGGTCGGGCCGAGCCCGGCGCGGGCGCGCTCGACCGCCCACCGGGTCACCCCGACGACCGCGAGGAGGTCGTTGCCGTCGGCCCGCAGCGAGTGCAGCCCGTAGCCCGTGCCCCGCTGGGCGAAGGTGGCCTCGCCGCCACCCGCGACGGTCTGGAACGACGAGATCGCCCACTGGTTGTTCACGATGTTCAGCACGACCGGCGGCCGGTACACCGCGGCGAAGGTGAGCCCGTGGTGGACGTCGCCCTCCGCGGTCGCCCCCTCGCCGACCGTGCCGAACGCGACGGCGTCGCCGCCGGTGATCGCCTCGGCCATCGCCCACCCGACGGCCTGGACGAACTGGGTCGCGAGGTTGCCCGACACCGAGAAGAAGCCGGCGTCCCGCGAGGCGTACATCACCGGCATCTGGCGGCCCCTCAGGGGGTCCTTCTCGTTGGAGAGGACCTGGCACATCATCGTGACGAGCGGGTACCCGCGGGCGATCAGGAAGCCCTGCTGCCGGTACGTGGGGAAGTACATGTCGCCGGCGCGGAACACCATCGCCTGGCCGACCGACACGGCCTCCTCCCCGGTGCTGGAGACGTAGAACGACGTCTTGCCCTGACGCTGCGCGGACAGCATCCGGGCGTCGTAGGCCCGCGTGGCGAGCATCGACCGCAGCGCCTGCCGGAGCTCGTCCGCCTCGAGGTGCGGGTCCCACGGCCCGACCGCGTCGCCGTCGTCGTCGAGGACCCGGACGAGCGTCGAGGCGAGGTCGCGCACGTCGCCGGCGGGGACGTCCGGGTCGGGGCGGCCGACGGAGCCGGCCGGCGGGACGTGCAGCCACGAGAAGTCCGGCTCGTCGCCCGGACGGGCGGGTGGCCCGAGCAGCCACCGGTGCGGCGGTGCGGCGTCGACCATCTCGACCTACCTCCTACCCACTCCGCCGGGCCGGCCCCCCTGTAGCGTCGTCGTCCGATGGCGACGGACCAGCTCGACGACTTCTCCATCGGCACGTTCACCCACGCGGGCAAGGAGCGTGCGGTGTACCGCTCGGGTGAGGGCACCGCGGTGATCGTGATGGCCGAGATGCCGGGCATCACGCCGCGGGTGGCGGACTTCGCCCGCAGGGTGCGCGACCGGGGCCACACCGTGTACCTGCCGCAGCTGTTCGGGCGACCGGGGGAGCCGCCGTCACCGGGTTCCTACGCGTCGGCGATCGTGCCGGCGTGCGTTTCGCGGGAGTTCCGCGCGTTCGCGCTGCGGACCACGCCGCCCGCCGTCGACTGGCTGCGGGCGCTCGCCCGCCGGGCGCACGAGGAGTGCGGGGGACCGGGGGTCGGGGCGGTCGGCATGTGCTTCACCGGGGGTTTCGCCCTCGCCATGGCCACCGAGCCCGAGATGCTGGCGCCGGTGCTGTCGCAACCGTCGTTGCCCATCGCCACCAACCGTGCCCGCGCCGCCGACCTCGGGCTGTCCGACGCGGACCTGGTCCGGGTGGTGGAGCGGGTGCACGAGGAGGACCTGTGCGTCCTCGGGTTGCGGTTCAGCGACGACCGGCTGGCCCCCGCCGCCCGGTTCGGGTCGCTGCGCCGGCACCTCGGTGACAACTTCATCGCCGTCGAGATCGACTCGTCCCCGGGCAACCCGTGGGGCCACCGCCGCGCCGCGCACTCGGTGCTGACCGAGGACCTGGTGGACGAGCCCGGCCAGCCCACCCACGACGCGCTCGTGCAGGTGCTCGACTTCCTCGACGAGCGCCTCGGGGCCTCGGTCGACGCCTGACCGGGCTCGGGCGTCCCGCACGCCACTGGGGCGCTCGGCAGCAGCTGGTTGCGGGCGTGAGCGGGTAGGTGCACCCGTGATGAGGCGATCCGGTGCGGATCGTGAAGTGGAGGTGCGCCGATGGCTGGAACGACCGGCCCGGCCGCGGAAGATCCACGGCAGGGCACACGCACAGGCGGGGCGGCGGGTGCGACCGAGGTCCGCTCGGCCGCGGAGCCGACGGGGACGGGACCCGGAGGGCGGATGCCGACCGTCGAGAGGGAGCACGAGGATGTGCGGCAGGGCACGGTCCCCGCGGTGCGCGGCGACCGGGTGCGCTGGGGGCCCGTGTGGGCGGGGCTCGTCATCGCGCTGGGCACCTACCTGCTGCTGCAGCTGGCGCTGCTCGCGACCGGCATCACGGACCTGGCGGACCCGGGCACGGGTGACGGCATCGCCACGGCGATCGTCGCCGCGATCGCGTTCTTCGTCGGGGGCCTCGCCGTCGGTGCGACCGCGATGTGGCGGGGCGCGGACGACGGGTTGCTCAACGGCGTCGTGATGTGGGCCGTCGCACTCGTGGCGCTGGTCGCCCTGTCCGCGATCGGTGGCGGCATCGCGCTCGGGTCGATCGACACCACGCAGGTGTTCGAGGAGGTCACCTCCGGCGACCCCGCGCAGGCACTGGGCGACGAGGCGCAGGAGACGGCCGCGTGGGCGCTGCTCGGCCTGGGTGTGGCGCTGGTCGCGTCGGCGATCGGCGGCGCCGTGGGGGCGCGCACGTGGCCCTCCGAGCGTCGCGGTGGCCGGGTGACCATGACCCGGTCGGAGGGCGGCACCCGGCTCCGCGAGGAGCAGCGGCCGATGGCTTCCCGCTGAGGGCCGGCACGGCGTCCGGGCAGGGCTGATCCGCCGGGGGCAGCGCCCCGGAGTCGTCGGAGGCGCCGGTTAGGGTTGGTCGGGTGCCCTCCGACGACCTCCTCGCGGGACTGAACCCGGCTCAGTACGAGGCCGTCACGCATGGTGACGGCCCCCTGCTGGTCGTCGCGGGCGCGGGTTCGGGCAAGACGCGGGTCCTCACGCACCGGATCGCCCACCTGATCGCCGAGCGGTCCGTGTCGCCGTACGAGGTCCTCGCGATCACCTTCACGAACAAGGCCGCGGGTGAGATGCGCGAGCGGATCGGCCGCCTCGTGGGCCCCGTCGCCGAGAAGATGTGGATCTCCACGTTCCACTCGGCGTGCGTGCGCATCCTCCGGCGTGACGCCGGCCTGCTCGGGTACCCGTCGACGTTCACCATCTACGACCAGGCCGACGCGGTGCGCCTGACCAGCTACGTGCTGCGCGACCTCGGGATCGACCCCAAGCGGTTCCCGCCGCGCTCGGTGCACGCCGCCATCTCCGCGGCCAAGAACGACGGGCTCGACCCCGACGACCTCGCCGAGCGGGCGCAGGTCATCCACGAGCGCAAGATCGCCGAGGTGTACGAGGAGTACCAGCAGCGCCTCCAGCGGGCCGGCGCCATGGACTTCGACGACCTGCTGCTCGTGACCGTGCGGCTGTTCCAGACCCACCCCGAAGTGCTGGAGCGCTACCAGGAGCGGTTCCGCCACGTGCTGGTCGACGAGTACCAGGACACCAACGTCGTGCAGAACGACCTGGTGGTCATGCTCGGCGAGGAGCACCGCAACGTCTGCGTCGTGGGCGACCAGGACCAGTCGATCTACAAGTTCCGCGGCGCCGACATGCGCAACATCGTCGAGTTCGAGACGGCGTTCCCGGACGTGACGATGGTCGTGCTCGAGCAGAACTACCGGTCGACCCAGACGATCCTCGACGCGGCGAACGCCGTCATCTCCCACAACGTCGCCCGCAAGCCCAAGGACCTGTGGACCGAGTCCGGCGCCGGGGACCGGATCGTGAAGTTCCAGGGGGAGGACGAGGTCGACGAGGCCCAGTGGGTCACCCGCGAGATGAGCCGCCTGCACGACGGCGGCGACCTGCGCTGGTCCGACATCGCGGTCTTCTACCGGACGAACGCGCAGAGCCGGGTCGTGGAGGAGCAGATGCTGCGCGCCGGCATCCCGTACCGGGTGGTCGGCGGCACGCGCTTCTACGACCGCAAGGAGGTCAAGGACGCCATGGCCTACCTGAAGGCCGTGGTGAACCCGACCGACGAGGTGAGCGTCAAGCGGGTGCTCAACACCCCCAAGCGCGGCGTGGGCGACCAGACCGTCGGCCGGCTCGACGCCTTCGCCCGCGCCCACGGGATCACCTTCGTCGACGCGCTCCGCCGCTGGGACGAGGCCGGTGTGTCGCCCCGCTCCGCCCGCGGCATCGAGGCGTTCCTGTCGATCCTCGACGAGGTCGGCACCGAGCTCGGCAACGGTCCCGCCGCGGCGCTGGAGTCGATCCTCGATCGCAGCGGGTACCTGGCCGAGCTGGAGGCCGAGGGCACGATCGAGAGCGAGTCCAGGGCCGAGAACCTGGCCGAGCTCGTCGGCATGTCACGGGAGTTCGAGACCGTCGACGAGTTCCTCGAGCAGGTGTCGCTCGTCGCCGACACCGACGAGCTGCCCGACCCCGACGACCCCTCCGACACCGGCGTCGTGCTGATGACCCTGCACGCCGCGAAGGGCCTCGAGTTCCCGGTCGTGTTCATGGTCGGGATGGAGGAGGGCGTCTTCCCGCACCTGCGCGCCCTGACCGAGCCCGCGGAGCTCGAGGAGGAGCGGCGCCTCTGCTACGTGGGCATCACCCGTGCGATGCAGCGGCTGTACGTGTCGCACGCGTGGAACCGCACCCTGCACGGCGGCACCCAGTACAACCCGCCGAGCCGCTTCCTCGAGGAGATCCCCTCGCACCTGGTCGAGGACTCCCCGGCGAGCCGGAGCGTGCGCAACCGCGGCGGCCGCCGACGTGCCGGGGACTGGGCCTCGACGTCCTGGGGCGGTGGCGGGCGCGACACCGGCCGCCTCGGTGGGCCCCGACCCTCGTCGCCACGCCCGACGCGGGCGCACGAGCTCGGCTTCCGCGTCGGTGACGACGTGCGCCACAACGTCTGGGGCGAGGGGGTCGTGCTGCACGTGGAGGGGGCCGGCGAGAAGGCCGAGGCCGTGGTGCGGTTCCCCTCGGTCGGCGAGAAGCGGTTGCTGCTCTCGTGGGCGCCGCTGACGAAGGTGGAGGCGGAGGCGTGACGCCCGCGAGCGGCGCCGGCCAGGGGTGCCCGTGACCTTCCCGCGCAACCTGTTCGGACGGCTCGAGCTGGCCGTGTGCCGGTCGACGCCGCTCGGCGACGTCATGCGCCACCTCGCGGAGCTCCACGGGGGCAAGGCCTTCGCGACCGAGGAGCTCGACGGCGAGGAGCGCACGGTGACCTACACGGACGCCGCGGCCCTCGTCGAGCGGTGGTCCGTCGCGATCCGGGCGCGGTCCGAGCCGGGCACCCCCGTCGTGCTCGCGATGCCGAACTCGGTCGACAAGTTCCTCATGTGCCTCGCGGTCTCGCGGGCCGGCGGGCTGCCGGCGCCGGTCAACCCGCAGATGAGCGACGCGGAGATCGACCACGTGATCGAGGACTCCGGCGCCGAGCTCGTCGTAGAGGACGTGGGGCAGCTCGACCGTGGTCCGGGGGCGCGTGGCGCGCCCATCGAGGCCGCCTCGCCGGAGATGGGCGACGTGGCCGCGCTGTTCTACACGTCCGGCACGACCGGACGTCCGAAGGGCGCCGCGCTCACCCACCGCGCCCTGGTCGGGCAGGTCGCCGCCGCGGCGGCGTGGCCGTTCGGGCTGCGCCGCGACGAGATCGTGATGGCGCTGCCCGTCGCCCACATCATGGGGTTCGTCGCGCTGCTGGCACCCGCGATGGCGGGCGTGCCCGTCTACTTCATGCCGCGCTTCTCGCCGAAGCGGGTGCTCGACGTGATCGAGGAGCGTCGCAGCTCCGCGTTCATCGGCGTGCCCGCCATGTACCGCACGCTGCTCGAGGCGGGCGCTGCCGAGCGGGACCTCACGTCGGTGCGGGTGTGGATCAGCGGTGCCGACGTGATGCCGGCCGACCTGGCACGGAAGTTCAAGTCGTTCGGCGCGACCGCGACGCTGCCGGGTGTGGGCCCCGTCGGCGAGGCCGCGTTCGCGGAGGGCTACGGCATGGTCGAGGTCGCGGGCAGCGTGGCCACCAAGCTGTCGCCACCGTTGCTGCCGGTGGGGCTCGGTGACTCCCTCGGGATCGCCATGCCGGGGTGGCGGTTCCGGGTGGTCGACGGGGACGGGCGGCCCGTGCGACCCGGCCAGGTCGGCGAGCTGCAGGTCACCGGTCCGGGGGTGCTCAAGGGCTACTGGGGCGACGAGGAGGCGACCGCGTCGACGATGACCCCCGACGGCTGGCTGCGGACCGGTGACCTCGTGCGCGCCGGGCCGTTCGGCAGCGTCCTGTTCCACGGGCGGGCGAAGGCCGTCATCAAGTCCGGCGGGTTCTCGGTGTACCCGCTCGAGGTGGAGTCCGACCTCGAGGAGCACCCCGACGTGCTCGAGGCGGCGGTCGTCGGGTTCCCCGACGAGACGCTCGGCGAGGTGCCCGTCGCCGCGGTGCGCCTGCGGCCGGGGGCCGAGGTGACCGGCGACGACGTGCGGGTGTGGGCCGAGGTGCGCATGGCCCGCTACAAGGCGCCCCGCCGGGTGCTGGTCGTCGACGACCTGCCGCGCACCGGCACCCGGAAGGTCCAGCGGGAGCGGCTCCTGCCGCTGTTCGCGGACGCCTGAGCCGATGGGCGAACCGCAGGGTGCCCTGTACGTCGCGGACGGCGACGCCTGGGTGCCCAGCGAGCTGACCCGCGGCCCGTGGGACCCCGGGGCGCAACACGGAGGTGCGGTCGCCGCGCTGGTCGTGCGCGAGCTGGAGCGAGTGGAGGCGCCGGTGCCGACGCGCCTGGCACGGCTCACCCTGGAGCTCCTCCGTCCCGTGCCGCTCGAGCCGCTCCTGCTCGACGCGCAGGTGGTGCGGCCGGGCGCGAGGGTCGGGTTGCTCGAGGCCGAGCTGCGCCGGGCGGAGGACGGGGAACGCCTCGCGCTCGCGCGTGCGCTGCGCATCCGCACCGCCGAGGTCGACTTCCCCGACCCCGGTGACGCCGAGGTGCCCGAGCTGCCACCGCGCGCCGACGCGCCGCAGGCGACCCTGCCGGGGGCTCCGGTGGCCTACCACTCCCACGCGACCGAGCACCGCTTCCTGCGCGGCGTGTTCGGGGAGCCGGGACCGGCGTTCGACTGGATCCGCCTCGCCGTGCCCGTCGTCGAGGGGGAGGAGCCCTCGCCGTGGCAGCGCGCCGCGGCCGCCGCGGACTTCGGCAACGGGATCAGCGCGCTCGTCCCCTTCGACGGGTCCACCGTGTTCATCAACCCCGACCTGACCGTGCACCTGTGGCGCGCACCGGTCGGGGAGTGGGTCGGGCTGGACGCGACGACCCGCACGTCGCCCACCGGTGTCGGCCTGGCCGAGTCGGCGCTGTGGGACCGCACTGGCCGCATCGGCCGCAGCCTGCAGTCGCTCTACCTCGACCGCTTCTGACGGCCGCCGGCGACGACCCCGCGTGTGAGATTTCGCCGCTGCCAGCCGGGAAAGTTGCGCGGCTGCCAGAGGCCGGGACGTTTCACCGCTGCCAGCTTCCGGGCCTGCGGCCGAGCGCACCCGTCCCGGCGTTCGGGGGCAGTGACTCGGCCGCGACCCAAGTAGCGGTCGATAGCGTGAGCAGATGACAGGCATCCACACCCGTGCTCCGGACGCGCCGGTCGATCGAGCGCTGTCGATGTCGTGTTGGTGGGGCGGATTCTTCGTCGGTCCGCTGCTGGGCGCTGCGGTCTACGCGAGCTCACCGCCCGGCACCCTGCGGAGAGCACACGGGGGCGCCGCCGCGGTCATGTGGACGGCAGTGCTCGCGGTATGGGCGCCGCTCACGCTCTGGATCTTGGTGTTCGCTCGGGCCGATCCGACCGTCCTGCTGTTCGCTCTTCCGGTCGTGCTTGGGGTGACGATCGGGTCGAGCACGATCGCAACGGTACGGATCCGCCGGGGGCGGCACTTCTCCGGCGCTCGAATCGAGACTCCCTCCACCGCCGACGCTGCGCAGAGTGCGGTCCCTTCGAGTGCCAACATCGAAGCGCCCAACGTGTGGAGCGGGCAGGTTGCGAGGCGATCGGTGCGGGCTCGCGGCTTCCTCATCTGGATGCTGCGGTGGAACGGTGTGGTCGTCGGCTTCTGGAGCACCCTCTGGATGCGTGGCACGGCGCTCGTCCTGGGCTGGGCGGCCGTCGCGGGCTGGCTCCTACTGACTCTTCGGCCCCGAGTGACAGCGACCCCGGACGGACTGTTGATCCGGGGCCTGCTGAGATCGACGTGGGTCCCACGGGACGCAATCCGCGGGCTGACCGTCGATCGGGAATACGTGTGGTGGTACCGCACCATCGACATGGCGGTTTTACCCAGAGGCAAGCCACAACTTCGCGTGCCGTGGGCGTCGTGGAATCCATGGTTCGAATCCGGTCTCACCGTGCCTGTTTCGGCGCTCCCGCAGCCGCGACAACAGCGGGTCCTCGACTCCCTGCTCGAAGTCCTCGGGAAACCTCACACCTCGTCACGCCGAATCCTGGGGGGTTGTGGTCGCTGAGCGACCACAACCCCCCACGTTTCGGCGTACCCGCTGCTTCCGGGTGGGCCTGACCTCTGCTCCGCGCCAGCGCGCCGACTGCCTACGCTGCACGCGTGCCAGCGCTCTCGCCACGCCTGCGCGACGTGGTCGATGCCCTGCCGCTCGTCACCGGCATGCGGGTGATCGAGATCGGCTGCGGTCCCGGCGCGGCAGCCCGTGAGGTGGCGAACCGGATCGGACCGGACGGCCACGTGCTCGCGGTGGACCGATCGACGAAGGCCATCGAGCAGCTCCGGCGCTCGGCAGGCGACCTGATCGACGCCGGCCGACTCACCGCCCGGTTGGCGGCCGTCGAGGAGCTCGAGCTCGAACCGGGGGAGCAGCCGTACCACCTCGCGTTCGCCGTGCGGGTCGGCGTGCTGGACGGTCGACACCCCGCGCAGCGCGACCGGGCGTTGGACCGCATCGCAGCCATGCTGGTGCCGGACGGCCGACTGTTCATCGACGGCGGGGATCCGCTCACCGAGGTCGCGCTGCCGCCCCGCGCCTGAGTCCCCGGCGTCAGCCCGACTCCGGGTGCGCCGAGCACACCCGGAGTCGCGGCGGACGGCGCAGGTCGGGCCGTCAGCCGCAGCCCTGGTCAGCCGCCGTCGTCGGACCCGTCGTCCTCGTCGTTGGCGCGCAGGTCGATCAGCAGGTTGCCGTCGTCGTCGACCTTCCACTCGTACTGCTCGAGGCCCTCACCGGTGGGCGGGTAGGTCACGTCGCGGCACAGCTCGCCGCGCTCGCGTCCCGCCCCGTCCTCGACGGCGCGCTCCTCGAACAGCTCGCGCTCGGGCGACCACTGCAGGAAGCAGTCCTCGGCCGCCCCGGGCGCGGTCGCGCTGAACGCCACCCAGCGCTGCTCGGGGTCGTCGCCGAAGTGGTTGACGTAGATCGGGCGTCGCTGCCCCCGACCCGACACGTCGCTGAACAGCACGGGGCCGTCCTCGCCGATCTGCCGGCTGAGCCGGGCGGCCTGCCCGGCGTCGAACTCGTCGTCCCCGAGCCGCAGGCGCACCGGCCCGTCGCCACCGCTCGCGAGCGCCAGCAGGCCCCACGCCAGCGCGACGGCCAGCACGACGGACACCACGCCGATCCCGAGCGCGGCGAGCTGCCGGGACCCGGAGCGCCGTTCGACCGGCATCAGCGGCGCGGGCGCCGACGGGCGCGGGGTCGGGGGGAGGCTCGATGTGGGACGGGCACCATCACCCGTTTAGTATCGCCCGCCGTGCGGTGGGCAACGGCCCCATGGCACCGTCCCCCAGTTCCTCCCGGGGCGAGCCGAGCAGGAAGGCAACGAGGTTGGACCTCTTCGAGTACCAGGGCAAGCAGTTCTTCGCCTCGTACGACATCCCGGTGTCGAAGGGCGAGGCGGTCACGACGGTCGATGACGCGGTCGCAGCGGCGGAGCGCATCGGGCAGTACCCGGTCGTGGTGAAGGCGCAGGTGCAGGTCGGCGGCCGCGGCAAGGCCGGCGGCATCAAGCTCGCCGACAACGCGGACGAGGTGCGCGAGCACGCCACGAACATCCTCGGCATGGACATCAAGGGCCACGTCGTGAAGGTGCTCTGGATCGAGGTGGCCTCCGACATCGCCGAGGAGTACTACGCCTCGTTCACCCTGGACCGGTCCGCCAAGAAGCACCTCGGCATGCTCTCCGCCGAGGGCGGCGTGGAGATCGAGGCCGTCGCGGCGGAGAACCCCGACGCCATCGCCAAGATCTGGATCGACCCGGTCGACGGGCTCGACGAGGCCACCGCCCGCGAGTGGGTCAAGGCCGCGAAGCTCAACCCCGCGGCCGAGGACGGCGCGGTGGACGTGCTGCTCAAGCTGTACCGGGCCTACACCGAGGGCGACGCGGACCTCACCGAGATCAACCCGCTGATCCTCAAGCCGACCGGCGAGGTGCACGCGCTCGACGCCAAGGTCACCCTCGACGGCAACGCGTCCTTCCGCCACGAGTGGTCCGAGTTCGAGGCCACCCAGGTCCGCGACGAGCGCGAACAGGCCGCCCACGAGAAGGGCCTGCAGTACGTGGGCCTCGACGGGTCGGTCGGCATCATCGCCAACGGTGCGGGCCTCGCGATGAGCACGCTCGACGTCGTCAACCAGGTGGGCGGCAGCCCCGCCAACTTCCTCGACATCGGCGGCGGCGCCAACGCGGACGTGATGGCGGGCGCGCTCGAGGTCATCAACAACGACCCGGCCGTGCGGTCGATCTTCATCAACATCTTCGGTGGCATCACCCGCGGCGAGGAGGTCGCCAACGGCATCGTCGAGGCGCTCCGCCGGGTGGACATCGACGCCCCGATCGTGATCCGCCTCGACGGCACGAACGCCGAGGAGGGCCGCGCCATCCTCGAGCCGCACCTGTCCGACAAGCTGCAGATGCAGCCCACCATGCTCGACGCAGCCCGCACCGCCGTGCAGCTGGCCGCGTCGGCCAGCTGAGCACGGAGCCGAAGGAACGAGATGAGCATCTTCGTCGACGAGAACACCAAGGTCGTCTACCAGGGCCTCACGGGCAGCCAGGGCCGCTACTACGGCCTGCTCAACCGCGACTACGGCACCCAGGTGGTCGCGGGCACCAACCCGAAGAAGGCCGGCACCGACGTGGACGGGATCCCGATCTTCGCCAGCGTGGGCGAGGCCGTGGAGGCGACCGGCGCGAACGCCAGCTGCATCTTCATCCCCGCGCCGGGCGTGAAGGACGCCGTCATCGAGGCCGCCGAGGGCGGCGTCGAGTTCATCGTGTGCATCACCGAAGGGGTGCCCGCGCACGACGAGGCGTGGTTCTACAACAAGCTGCGCCGCGACTTCCCGAACGTGCGGCTGCTCGGCCCGAACTGCCCGGGCATCATCAGCCCCGGCAAGTGCAACATCGGCATCACCGCCGGCCACATCGCGAAGGCCCCCGAGGCCGGCAAGCCCGCGGTGGGCATCGTGAGCCGGTCCGGCACGCTGACCTACCAGGCCCTCTACGAGCTCAAGCTGCAGGACATCGGCGTGACGACCTGCGTCGGCATCGGCGGCGACCCCGTGCCCGGCACGAGCTTCATCGACTGCCTGGAGGCCTTCGAGGCCGACCCCGACACCCGCGCCGTGATGATGATCGGTGAGATCGGTGGCTCCGCCGAGGAGGAGGCCGCCGAGTACATCGCCTCGAACATGTCGAAGCCGGTCGTCGCGTACGTCGCGGGCCAGACCGCGCCCCCCGGCAAGAAGATGGGCCACGCGGGCGCGATCGTGTCGGGCGGCAAGGGCACCGCAGCCGCCAAGATGGACGCGCTGCAGTCCGCCGGCGTGAAGGTCGGCGCCAACCCCACCGAGGCCGGCGAGCTGATGGTGGAGATCGTCAAGGGGCTGTAGGCGGAGCAGGCGGCCGGGATCGGCCGTTCCGCCCCGCTGGTAGGTTCGGCGCCGATGCGACTCGCAGTGCTGGCCTCCGGCAGCGGCACCCTCCTCGACGCGATGGCCTCCTCGGGCCTCCCGATCGACCTGGTCATGGTCGATCGGCGATGCGCGGCCGAGGAGGTCGCCGCGCGCCACGGCATCCCGGTCGAGGTCGTGGAGCGGACGGACTTCACCGCCCGCTTCGACCGTGACGAGTTCACCGCCCGGGTGGTCGAGCGGCTGCAGCACCACCGCATCGACCTGGTGGCGATGGCGGGGTGGGGCACGATCCTCGGGCGCGCCGCGTTCGAGGCGTTCCCGGGCCGGATCCTCAACACCCACCCCGCGCTGCTCCCGTCGTTCCCGGGCTGGCACGCGGTGCGGGACGCGCTCGCGCACGGCGTGAAGGTCACCGGCTGCACCGTGCACGTCGCCACCGAGGAGGTCGACGCCGGTCCGATCCTCGCCCAGGAGGCGGTGCCGGTCCTGCCGGACGACGACGAGGCCACCTTGCACGAGCGCATCAAGGAAGTGGAGCGGCGGCTCTACGTCGAGACGATCCGGTCGATCCTCGACCGGGAGACGGTCCGCTGACAGCGGCGGGAAGGACGGCGATGGCTGGCGAACAGGGCGGTCAGGCTCGGAGGGCGCTGCTCTCCGCCTACGACAAGACCGGCATGGTCGAGCTCGGCAGGGCGCTGGTGGAGCTCGGCTGGGAGCTCATCTCCTCCGGCGGCACCGCCCGCGTGCTCGCCGAGGCGGGCCTGCCCGTCATCCCGACCGAGCAGGTGACGGGGTTCCCCGAGATGCTCGGCCACCGGGTCGTGACGCTGCACCCGGCGATCCACGGCGGCATCCTCGCCGACCGCGACGACCCGTCCCACGTCGAGGACATGTCGACCTACGGCATCACCCCGATCGACCTCGTCGTGGTGAACCTCTACCCGTTCAGCTCCGACCCGTCGGTCGAGCTGATCGACATCGGCGGCCCCGCGATGGTGCGCGCCGCGGCGAAGAACCACGCGCAGGTGACCGTGCTGGTCGACCCGGCGGACTACGACGTGGTGCTCTCGGAGCTGCGCGCCACCGGTGAGGTCTCCGCGGCGACCCGCCGGCGCCTCGCCCGCGACGCGTTCGCGCACACCGCCGCGTACGACGCCGCGATCGTGTCGTGGTTCGACGAGGGCGGCGCGGGCGACCTGCCGGGGTCGGGCGAGCTGCCCCGCACGCTGCACCTCTCCGCGACCCGCGCCCAGGAGCTCCGCTACGGCGAGAACCCGCACCAGGCCGGTGCCCGCTACTCCCTGCCGGGCGGGAGCTGCTGGGACGAGGCGGTGCAGCACGGCGGGAAGGAGATGTCGTACCTGAACGTGTACGACACCGATGCCGCGTGGCGGCTCGTGCACTCGCTGGGCGACCTGCCCGCCGCGGTGGTGATCAAGCACGCGAACCCCTGCGGCGCCGCCGTCGGCAACGACATCACCGTCGCCTACCAGCGAGCCCACGACTGCGACCCGGTCTCCGCCTACGGCGGCATCGTCGCGCTCAACCGGGTCGTCCCGGTGTCGCTCGCGGAGGCGCTCGCGCCGGTGTTCACCGAGGTGGTCGTCGCGCCCGGCTACGAGGACGAGGCGCTCGAGGTGCTGACCGCGAAGAAGAACCTGCGCGTGCTGACCGCGCCGCCGCCGGTCGCGCCGCCGCTCGAGCTCCGCTCGATCACCGGTGGGCTGCTCGTGCAGACCAAGGACGAGGTGGTGGTGGACCGCACCGCGTGGCGTGTGGTCACCGAGCGCCACCCGACCGAGGAGGAGTGGCTCGACCTCGAGCTCGCGTGGCGCCTCGTCGCGCGGGTCACCTCGAACACGATCGTGCTGGTGAAGGACGGCCAGGCCGTCGGCATCGGCGCGGGGCAGCAGAACCGCAGGGACGCGGGGCGCATCGCCGCCGAGAAGGCGGCGGGCCGCGCGGTCGGTGGGGCGTGCGCGTCGGATGCGTTCTTCCCGTTCCGCGACGGCCTCGACGCCGCCGCGGCGGCGGGCGCGACCGCGGTGATCCAGCCCGGCGGCTCGATCCGCGACGAGGAGGTCATCGAGGCCGCGAACGAGCAGGGCCTCGCCATGGTCTTCACCGGGCAGCGGCACTTCAAGCACTGAGGGCGGCCACTCGCCGGGTCCGGCCGGGCCGGGTTCTCGGGGACCGGGCGGATCGCATTCCGGTGGCGCCGCCGGGCGGCCACCTCGTGCACCTGCATGACCACTTCGACGCCGTCGGAGTGGCCGGCGGACCGCCCACAGCCTCGGCCGCCGCGTCCCACGACGAGGGATCGTGAACGGAAGGGTCACGGCGTGGGCGGGTCGACCGTGGATAGGTTCGCGGTTGCGGCGCGGACGACGTCTCGTGCCGGGACCGGAGCGCAAGTGCGTTCCACGACAGGAGGGCCATGAAGCGACGGACACTCGACATCCTGTTCAGCGTCGGCGGGACCGTGTTGGCGGTGCTGCTGCTCGTGATCGGGTTGGTGCTGCAGGGCGAGGCGAACTTCGCGGACGAGTACGTCCGCGAGCAGCTCGGCAGCCAGCGCATCACCTTCACCCCCGAGGAGAACCTCACCGATGAAGAGCGCGAGGCCGAGTGCCTCGTGGAGAACGCCGGCCAGCTGCTCGAGACGGGCAAGCAGGCCGAGTGCTACGCGAACGAGTACATCGGCCTGCACCTGACCCAGACCAACGACGGCAAGACCTACGCCGAGACCAGCGGTGAGGCGCGTGCCGCCGCCGCCGAGGCCGAGGAGGCCAGGGAGGCCGGGGCACCGAACGCCGACGAGCTCGAGGCGCGGGCGGAGGAGCTGAGCGGGAAGGTGGAGACCCTCTTCCGCGGCGAGACGCTGCGAGGCCTCCTGCTGACCTCCTACGGGTTCAGCATCTTCGGCGAGCGCGCGGCGCAGGCCGCCCTCGTGGCCTTCGCCGCCGCAGCGGTGCTGCTCCTCGCCAGCATCGCCGGGTTCATCCACGCCTTCCGGACCCCGGAGTCGGAGATCGTCACCTGACCCACGGACGTGCGCAGAGGGGGTCCGCAGCGCGGGCCCCCTCTCGTCGCGTCGGGGCCCCGTCGGACCGCTTCCCTCCGGGTCCGTCGCCCCGGCGGGCCGAACGGCCCCGTCACCACAGGTGCTCCATCACCACAGGTATTCGGACATGGCGAGGCTGCGGAGCCGGGACATGTCGAAGGTGGTGGTGACGCTGTCGAGCATGACCGTGAGGTTCTCGAGGTCCCCGGAGTGGAAGGCCTCGATGTCGGCCACGACCTCCTCGGAGGGCCAGCTCTCCACGACGACCCCGTCGAGCGGCGGCGCCCCCGCCGTCACCGGGTGCACCACGGAGTTCCGCACGTACCGCAGCCGCGGCTGCAGCTCCTCCGACATCGGCGACTGGTACCCGTACCACCGCTCCCGGAAGGTCCGCGGGTCGAGCAGCGGGTTCCGGTGCACGAGCGCGACGGTCACCACGCCGGGCGAGCGCTCCCCGGGCGGCCAGGAGCGGGGCGCGCCCCGGCGCTCGCCGAAGTCGGACCACAACGCCTCGGTGACCAGGTAGCCGTCGCAGCGCTCGCCGACCCGGGCGAGCTCCGCTTCGGCGGGACCACGGCGGTCGTGGGCCGGGAGCCAGAGCGACACGACCGCACGCACCGGCAGCTCGCCATCGGGGCACGGCATCGGCCCGGCGATGCCCACCTCGTCGTCCGCCACGTGCACCGCCAGACCGGTCGCCCCGTGCGCCGCCAGTGAGGGGACGAGGCCGAGCAGCTGCTCGCGCAGCGCCGCCCCGTCGCGGCTCGCCCGCTCCCGGATCACGTACACCAGCTTCTCCATCGACCCTCCTGTCCCCCTCGACCCGCCGGCTCCGCGGATCCGACGTCGGTGGGCGACACTGTGGCAGTGCCGAGCCCACCCCTGCAGCCACCCGGCCTGTTCGACTTCGAGCAGGTGTGGGTGTGCGACGGCGACGCCGTGATCCTCCGCGACGTCGACGTCACCGTGCCGGAGGGCGGCATCACCGTGATCCGTGGCCCCTCGGGGTCCGGGAAGTCGACCCTGCTGCGACTGTGCAACCGCCTCGAGATCCCCTCACGGGGCCGGGTGCTGCTGCGCGGCCGCGACCTCGCCACGCTCGACCCGGTCGCGCTCCGCCGGCGGGTCGGCATGGTGTTCCAGACACCGACGCCGTTCCCCGGCACCGTGCTCGACAACCTCCGGGTGGCGGCCGACATGGATCCGCCGGCCGCGGCGCGGCTGCTGGAGCGCGTCGGGCTTCCCGCGGAGCTCCTGGACCGGGACGCCGCGACGCTGTCGGGCGGCGAGGCCCAGCGCATGTGCCTGGCCCGCACCCTCGCGACCGGGTGCGAGGTGCTGCTCGCGGACGAGAGCACCTCCTCGCTCGACCCCGCCGCGGCGCGGGTGCTCGAGGAGCTGGTCGCGCAGCTCGCGGCGGCCGGCACCACCGTGCTGTGGGTCACCCACGACGAGGCCCAGTGCGAGCGCATCGCGACGCACACGCTGTTCCTCGACCACGGCCGCGTCGTCGGGGGTTCCCTTGCCCGGTGAGCTGACGCTCTGGGGCCTCGCGGCGTCCGGCCTGATGGTCGGCGTCGCCGTCGTGCTGTCGCTGTGGCGGGGCCTCGGGCTCAGCCGGTCGATCCTGTGGGCGGCGCTGCGGGCGCTCGTGCAGCTGCTGGTCATCGGCCTCGCGTTGGACCTGGTGATCGACCGCGACCGCCCGCTCGTGCTCAGCTGGGCGTGGGTCGTCGCGATGGTGCTGTTCGCCGCGTGGACCACCCGCCGGCGCGCGCCGGAGGTCCCGGGAGGGTTCACGCTCTCGCTCCTCGCCTACACCGCCTCGAGCGTCGTGAGCCTCGGCGTGCTGTTCGGGTTCTCGATCTTCCCGCTCGAGGGGCGCACGATCGTGCCGCTCGCCGGCATGGTCATCGGGAACTCGCTCGCGTCGACCGTGCTGGTCGGGCGCCGCATCATCGACGAGCTGTCGGAGCAGCGCGACGTGGTCGAGGCACGGCTCGCGCTCGGCAGGACCGCGACCGAGGCCGCGCGGCCGCACCTGCGCGCCGCGGTGCGCACGGCGCTGATCCCCCAGATCGAGACCACCAAGGCGGTCGGCATCGTCTTCCTCCCCGGCACGATGGTCGGGCTCATCCTCGCCGGCGCGGACCCGCTCGCCGCGGTGCGGGTGCAGGTGGCGGTGATGTACCTCGTGCTCGGTTCGGTCGCCACGACGACGACGGTCGTCGCGCTCGGCCTGTCACGGCGGGTCTTCACCCCCGACCACCGCCTCGTCCGCCTCCACCCCGCGAGGCAGTAGGCGCCGGGTCCCGGCCCTGTCGCTGCACGGGCCAGGGGACGCCGGCAGCGCGCAGCAGGTGCACCGTGCGGCGCAGCGGCAGCCCGATCACCGTGGTCGGGTCGCCCTCGACCCGTTCGACGAGCACGGCCCCGAGGCCCTGCACGGCGTACGCGCCCGCCTTGTCGAGCGGCTCGCCGGTGCCGACGTACCAGGCCAGCTCGTCGCGGGTCGACACCGCCATGGTCACGCTCGCCGCCTCGACCGCCGCGTGGCGGCGCCCGTCCGGTCCGATCACCACGACGGCGGTCAGGACCTCGTGCACCCGGCCCGACAGGCGGGTGAGCATGACCAGGGCGTCGTCCTCGTCGGCCGGCTTGCCCAGGGGCACCCCGTCGAGCACGACGGCGGTGTCGGCCGCGAGCACCACCGCGCCGGGCCGGGACGCCGCGACCGCGGAGGCCTTGTCGCCGGCGACGCGCAGGGCGAACCCGTCGGCCGGCTCCTCGGGGCGCGGGGTCTCGTCGACCTCGGCGGGGACGACCTCCGGTTCGAGGCCGATGCGGCCGAGCAGCTCGCGCCGCCGCGGCGACGCGGAGGCGAGCACCAGCGACGGGGCGCGGTCGGGGCGGCCGCTCATCCGCCGGAGACCAGTTGCTCGGCGCCGCGGGGCAGCGCGACCTCCTCGTCGGGGTCGTCCAGCCAGCCGTCGGGCAGCGCGACCCGGCGCAGCGCGTTGGAGTGGCTGCGCACGATCCGCTCCACCCCCTCGGGGGCGTCGACGCCGGGGTCGAGCTGGTCCAGCAGCGCCTCGATGTCCGCGACCGAGCCGACGTGGCCGGCCGCCGCGCGCACCGTGCTGCCGACCGGGTAGCCCTTCAGGTACCAGGCGAGGTGCTTGCGGAAGTGGGCGAGGCGCTCCTCACCGCCGTTCCAGTCGACCACCAGCCGGACGTGCCGGCGGATCGTGTCGACCACCTCGCCCAGCTTCGGTGCCGGGGGCACCGGCTCGCCGGCGAGCGCGGCGGCCAGGTCCCGGAAGATCCAGGGCCTGCCGAGGCACCCGCGCCCGACGACGACACCGTCGCAGCCGGTCGCGGAGATCATGTCGAGCGCGTCCTGGCCGGTGAAGACGTCGCCGTTGCCGAGCACCGGGATGGAGGTGACCGCCTCCTTCAGGCGGGCGATGGCCTCCCAGCGGGCGGGCGGCGCGTAGTGCTGCAGCGCGGTGCGGGCGTGCAGTGCCACCGCGGCGACGCCCTCGTCCTCGGCGATGCGGGCGGTCTCCAGGTAGGTGAGGTGCTCGTCGTCGATGCCGAGCCGGAACTTGACCGTCACGGGCACCCGCCCGCCCGACTCGGCGTCCGCGGCCTTCACCGCCGCCTGGATGACCGAGCGCAGCAGGTTGCGCTTGAAGGGGAGCGCGGCGCCACCGCCGTTGCGGGTCACCTTGGCGGCGGGGCACCCGAAGTTCATGTCGATGTGGTCCACCCGGTCCTCGGCGACGAGCCGCCGCACCGCCTCGCCGAGGGTGACCGGGTCGGTGCCGTAGAGCTGCAGGGAGCGCACCGCCTCGTCCGGGTGGAAGCGGGTCAGCTCCCACGACGTGCGGTGGCCCTCGAGCAGCGCCCGCGCCGTCACCATCTGGTTCACGAACAGGCCGCCGCCGAACGACGCGCACAGCACCCGGAACGGCGCGTCGGTGACCCCGGCCATGGGCGCGAGCACGACCGGGGGGTCGACCGTGATCGGTCCGATCCGTAGCGGTGCGGGTGGTTGCATCGGACCTAGCATGACGCGGGCGTCCCGGCCCGCCGTAGTCGCCCGCACCGGAATCGGGCACCGCGCGTTGTGGGTGGGGGACCCAACCGGTAGCATCGAAGCGATGGCATCGATCCGCGCCCTCCTCCTCCTGAGCTAGGCGAGCCCGCACCCAGCGGCTCGCCGAACCCCTTGCGCCCTCGCAGGGGGTTCTTTGGTTTTCGGAGGCGGAACCGGCCGACGGACGTTCCACCGCCAAGCGACAGCCCCCACACAGACAGGACGGAACCATGCCACCGGAGCCCGTGATCCCGAAGAAGATGCCCTTCGAGAAGTACCGGCCGTTCCTTCCCCTCGGCGGCGCGGGCGGTGGCCTCGACGACCGGACCTGGCCGTCGAAGCGGATCGAGCGGGCGCCCCTGTGGTGCTCGGTCGACCTGCGGGACGGCAACCAGGCGCTCATCGACCCGATGGACCCGGTGCGCAAGCGCCGCATGTTCGAGACCCTGGTGCAGATGGGGTTCAAGGAGATCGAGGTGGGCTTTCCCTCGGCCTCCCAGCCCGACTTCGACTTCGTGCGCCAGCTCATCGAGGAGGACCTCGTCCCCGAGGACGTGACCATCCAGGTCCTGGTGCAGTGCCGACCCGAGCTGATCGACCGCACCTTCGAGGCGATCGAGGGCGCCCACCGGGCGATCGTGCACTTCTACAACTCGACCTCGGTGCTCCAGCGCCGGGTGGTGTTCGGCCTGGACCGCGACGGGATCACCGAGATCGCGGTGAACGCGGCCCGCTACGCCCGCTCGCTCGAGTCGAAGGTGCCCGGCACGAAGGTGCGGTACGAGTACTCGCCGGAGTCGTTCACCGGCACCGAGCCCGACTACGCGATCGAGGTGTGCGCCTCGGTCATGGACGCACTCGACCTCGACGATGGCGACCCGCTGATCGTGAACCTCCCGGCCACGGTCGAGATGTACACGCCCAACCTGTACGCGGACGTCATCGAGTACATGCACCGCAACCTGCCGAACCGTGACCGGATCGTGCTGTCGCTGCACCCCCACAACGACCGCGGCACGGCCGTCGCCGCCGCCGAGCTCGGCGTGATGGCGGGTGCGGACCGCGTCGAGGGGACGCTGTTCGGCAACGGCGAGCGCACCGGCAACGTCGACGTCGTCACCCTGGCCATGAACCTGTTCACCCAGGGCGTCGACCCGTGCCTCGACATGTCCGACATCGACGCGCTGCGCCGCACCGCCGAGTACTGCAACCGCCTGCCGGTGCACGAGCGGCACCCGTACGTGGGCGACCTCGTCTACACGGCGTTCTCCGGCTCCCACCAGGACGCCATCAAGAAGGGGACCGAGGCGCTCGCGGCGTCCGCACCGGACGGCGACTACGAGGTGTGGGAGGTGCCGTACCTGCCGATCGACCCGGCGCACGTGGGCCGCACCTACGAGGCCGTGATCCGGGTCAACAGCCAGTCCGGCAAGGGCGGCGTCGCCTACGTCATGAAGACCGAGCACGGCCTCGACCTGCCGCGCCGACTCCAGATCGAGTTCTCCCGCACGATCCAGAACATCACCGAGGACTCGGGCACGGAGATCTCGCCCGCGGAGATGTGGGCCGCGTTCGAGTCCACCTACCTCGCCTCCGACGACGACCCGGTGCAGCTGCGCTCCGCCGAGGTCACGACCGGGGAGGAGGGCGCGACCGTGATCGCCCAGCTCCTCGTGGACGGCGAGGCCCGCACCGTCAAGGGCGAGGGCGGCGGCCCGATCGAGGCGTTCATGAACGCCCTCGCGGACGACCCCATCGTCGGCGAGGACATGCAGCTCGAGGTGGCCGACTACTCCGAGCACGCCATCTCGGGCGGCTCGGACGCGACCGCCGCGGCCTACGTCGAGACGAAGGCGGCCGACGGCACCCTGCACTGGGGTGTCGGCCTCCACGAGAACATCCTCACTGCCTCGCTGCGCGCGGTGATCTCGGCGGTGAACCGCTACCGCGCCGACTGAGCCGGCGGTCGGGACGACGGGACGTCGGGCCGGCCGGGGTGCGCCCCGGTCGGCCTAGCGCCCGCTGACGATGTAGTCGGTGAGGTGGCGGCGCTCCTCCTCGAGCTCGGTCACCCGCCACTTCACGACGTCGCCGATGCTGACGATCCCCGCGAGCCTGCCGTCGACCTCGACGGGGAAGTGCCGCGTGCGGTGCTCGGTCATCTCACCCATGAGCTCCTCGACGCGGTCCTCGAGGCGGCAGGTGCGCACCTCCGCGGTCATCACCGACGAGACCGGCGTGTCGAGCACGGCCGCGCCGTCGGTCGCGAGGCGGTACACGATGTCCCGCTCGGAGATGATGCCCTGGATCGTCCGACCGTCCGCGGAGACGACCAGTGCCCCGATGCCGAGCTGGCGCAGCCGCTCCGCCGCTTCGCCGACCGGTGCCTCCGGGGTGATCGTCGCGACCGTCGATCCCTTCGAAGCGAGGATTCCGGACACTCTCATCTGTCGACCTCCCGGTCAGGCCCCCACCTCCCAAGTATGACCTCCCACGCTCCGGCTGTCAGTGGGCACGCTCCGCAGGCTCCCGCGCACGCTCCGCAGGCATGCGCGCCGGCTCCGCCAGACTTGTGGCCGTGGACCTGAAGGAGCTCGGCGCCCGCCTCGCCGCCCACATCGACCGGAACCACCCCCGCCTCGGCAGCGCGCTGCTCGGGCTCCGCTGGGGTGGGCTCCGCACGATCGAGCCGGACCGGACGGTGTGGGGGCTCATCGTGGCCTCGGGCGTCGGCCTCGGGCTGGCCGCACGGGAGGGTGTGGGGCGCCTGGCCGGGGGCCGCACCCGCGTGCCGGCCGTGCCCTCCGCGGTGGCCGGCGCGCTGTCGGTCTGGCTGGTGCTGTGGCGGATCGACAGCCTGCGCTGGCGACGGTCGCACGTCACCCTCGTGCTCGACCTGCCACCCGATGCGCTGGACCGGCTGATCGAGCACCTCCGCGGTGAGGGCGTCCCCGTGGAGCGCCACCAGACGCGGCGCGTCGCGGGCCGGTCGTCGTGGGGGCTGACGTGCCGGCTGCGCGACCTCCGGCGGGTGAACGCGGCGATCGACGCGCTCGAGGGACGCAGCGGGGTCGGGGCGGGACCGGATCCAGCGGCCACCCAGGACGGGCGCGTGGCGGGCGCCCGGAGCGCTGGACAGCGGCCGGTCTCCGCGGAAGCCTGAGGTCAGCACCGGCGGACCCGCCGACCGGTCGAGCGGGAGGTTCTGGATGGCGCGCTGCAAGGTCGGGATCCAGTTGCAGCCGCAGGCCACGACGGTCGACGCGCTCCTCGACGGGGCCCGCACCGCGGAGCGGCTCGGGGTCGACTCGGTGTGGACCTGGGACCACTTCTTCCCGCTCTACGGCGATCCGGACGCCACGCACTTCGAGTGCTACACGCTCCTCGCCGCCATGGCCGCGGTCACCGAGCGGGTGCAGCTCGGCGCGCTCGTCACCTGCAACTCGTACCGCAACCCCAACCTGCTGGCCGACATGGCCCGCACGATCGACCACGTCGCCGGCGGCCGGTTCGTCCTGGGCATCGGCGCCGGGTGGTTCGAGCGGGACTACGACGAGTACGGCTACGAGTTCGGCACCGCTGCGGAGCGGCTCCGCGCGCTGGGCAGCTCGCTCGAGACGATCCGGCAGCGGCTCCCGCGGCTCAACCCGCCCCCGGTCGGTGACCTGCCGATCCTGGTCGGAGGGAGCGGGAGGAAGGTCACCCTGCGCCTCGTCGCACGCCACGCGGACATGTGGAACGCGTTCGGCCCACCCGAGAGCTGGGCGGAGCTCAACGAGGTCCTGGACGGCTGGTGCGCCGCGGAGGGTCGCGACCCGTCCTCGATCGAGCGGACCGTCGCGATCGGCCCCGACGAGGTCGACCGCTGGGAGGAGTACGTGGATGCCGGCGCCCAGCACGTGATCGTGATGTCGTCGGACCCGTTCGCGTTCGACCGGGTCGAGGCCTTGGTGCAGGCGACGCGATGAACCGCTCGCCAGCGGCGGTGGGCGCCCGCCCGGTGGCCTCGGATCCCGAGCCGCCCCCGCCCCCGTACCCCGAGCCCGTGCCCGACCCGCTACCGGAACCGGAGCCGCCCCCGGACCCGTTCCCCGGCCCGGTGCCGCCCCCACCTCCGGGGCCCGAGCCCCGCCCGAGCCCTGGGCCCCCGCCTCAGCCGGTGCCCGAGCCCGAGCCGTTCACGCCCTGGTCGGCGACACCCTGATCCACCACTCCCTGGTCGGTCACGCCCCGGTCGACCACCGCGCCACCCGTGGTCCCGTCGTCGGGCTCCTCGTCGCCGGTGCCCGGGTCGTTCGCCGCGGCGTCGAGCTCCGCGCCGACCTCCTGCTGCAGCGTGGAGAAGCCGGCCGCGACGTCGAGGCACGGCCCCTCGATCCCCTTCAGCCGCAGCACCCGGCGTACCGACTCCCGCACCTGCTCGCGGGGGATCTCACCCGAGCGGATGGCGCCGGTCAGGCGGCGGTGGGCGTCGGCCACGACGTCGGTGCCCGACAGCAGCGCGACGTCCGCGCCCGCACGGATCGCACGCACCGCCGCCTCGTCCTGGGGGACGGTCTCCACCACGGCGCCCATGCCGAGCGAGTCGGTGATCACCAGGCCGTCGAAGCCCTGGCGCCCGCGCAGCTCCCCGGTGATCGCCGCGGCCGACAGCGAGGTCGGCTCCTCCTCGGTGGAGAGCCCCGGGACCACCGCGTGCGCCACCATGATCGCCGGTGCGCCCCCGGCGATCGCCCGGTCGAACACGGTGAGGTCCCGGCCGCGCAGCTCCTCCAGCGGCGGGAGGAGGTTCGTCGTCACGTGCGGGTCGCCCTCCCCGCCGCCGATGCCCGGCCAGTGCTTCACCACCGGGGTGATCCCAACCTCGAGGTGCGCGGCGACGATCGCCTCGACGAACCCGGCGACGGTCCCGGGGTCGTCGCCGTAGGTGCGGCTGCCGAGGTCCGAACCGTCGCCGACGTCGGCGACCGGCGCGAAGTTCATGTCGAACCCGAGCCCGGCCATCGCCTCGAGGTAGTCGCGCACGACGTTGGCCGCGTCCTGCGGGCTGCCCTCGGCGAGGGTCGCGGCGCTGGAGAGCTCACCGAGCGCGTAGGTGAGGCGCTGCACGGTGCCGCCCTCCTCGTCGCTCGCGACGAACGGGTCGATCGGTGCTTCCGCGACCGCGCTCGCGACCTCGTCGCCGACGTTCGCGCTCTGGCGACCCTTCAGGCCGATGCCGCCGACCCGTCCGGAGGTCAGGTGCTCGGTCGCCACCTGCGGTGCGGTGACGAGGACCATCAGCAGCTGTCCCGCCTGGGCGGCCTCCGGCAGCTGGTCGGCGCAGTCGGGTGGTGCGGTGGTGGTGGTCGCCGGCTCGGAGGTGGTCGTGCTCGGCGCGACCTCGACCTGCGAGCCGGAGGTGCCGGCGCACGCCGCCACGACGGCCGAGCACGCGAGCAGTGCCCCCGCGAGCGCCCTGCGCGCGCCCGAGGCGGCGGCGTGGACCTGTCGCGACCGGGACATCGGGCCGCAACCTAGCTGCCGCCGGGACACCCACGTGCCCGTGTGGCCGACGGCGGCCGGGCGGTCCCTACACTGCGGCGGTGCACCCGCAGGAGCTGGCCCGCCGCGCTCGCCGCGCCGCCGCGGCGCTCTCGACCGAGGGCGCCACCGGGTCGGCGGCGCTCGTGCTCGTGGACCTCCACGCGGCCGACGGCGCGCCGGACCCGGAGGAGGTCGCCCGCCGGCTCGGCTCGGTGGTCCGGCCCGGCGACGCGTTCTCGCGCCTCGGCGGCGCCCGCTACGTCGTGCTGTGCGAGCGGCTCGAGCGCACACGCGACGCCGAGGACGTCGCCCTCCGCATCGCGGATGCCCTCGGCGGGGCCCAGCGGGCGAGGGTGCACGTCGCCGGCCTCGATCCGCGTGCCGACCCGCTCGCGGTCCTGGACGGCGTGCCGGAGGGTGCGGACCCGCCCGCGCCGTGGGTGGAGCTGGACGAGCGTCGACGGCGTGAGGCCGCCCGGCGGGAGCGGGTGCGCTCCGCCCTGCGGTCGGGGACCGAGGACGCCGGCATCGAGCTGCGATACCAGCCGGTGGCGTCGCTGCGCACGGGCGCCATCAGCGGCGTCGAGGCACTCGTGAGGTGGCGCCTCGACGGTGCGGTGCTCGGTCCCGACGAGTTCGTGCCCCTCGCGGAGGAGTCCGCCGCGATCGTCCGGATCGGCCACCGGGTGCTGCGCGACGCGGCCGCACGGGTCGCGGCGTGGCAGCGTGGCCCCTGGGACCTCCCCGGGCTGCGCCTGGCCGTCAACGTCGCACCCCGGCAGCTCCCCGACGAGTCCTTCGCGGACGCCGTGGAGGAGGTGCTGGGCCCGGGTGGGCTCCGGCCGGGCACGCTGCTGCTCGAGATCACCGAGAGCCGGCTGCTGCGCGACCTCGACCTCGCCCGCGACCGGCTGACCCTCCTCGCGTCCCGTGGCGCCCGCCTGGCCCTGGACGACTTCGGGTCGGGCTGGTCGTCGCTGGCGTACCTGTCCCGGCTGCCGGTCCACGCGGTCAAGCTCGACCGGTCGCTCCTCGTCGGGCTCGGCCGGAGCGACGAGGACGCCGCGATCGTGCGCGCGGTCGTGGGCCTGCTCCGCGAGCTGGGACGGACCTGCATCGCGGAGGGCGTCGAGCGGCACGAGCAGGTGGAGCTCCTCCGGGAGCTGGGCTGCGACCTGGTGCAGGGCACGCTCGTGTCGCCGCCGCTCGACGCGGACGAGGTCGAGTCGCTGCTCCGGCGGGGCGGCACGCTGCTCGAACCGGTCGACGGGCGACCCGCCGCCCGGTAGCGGGGGCCTCAGCCGCCGAACGGCAGGCCGGGGTGGCCGAGCACCCCGAGCGGGTCGAACAGCTGCTTCATGCCCTCGACGAGCGCGCGGGTCGCCGGCGGCACCGTCGCTCGCCACCAGTCGGCGTTCACCGGACCGATCCCGTGCTCCGCGCTGAACGACCCGCCGAACTCCCGCACGGCCAGGCCGAGCACCAGCTCGCGGACCGCGGCGACCTCCTCGGCGCCCGCCCCGTCCGGCAGGACGACGTTGCAGTGGACCCCGCCGTCGCCCCAGTGCCCGAAGTCCGCGACGATCGCACCGGGGAACCGCTCCGCCACCCGCTCCCGTGCCACGCGGCGGAACCGGGGGAGCGCGGGTCGGGGCACCGACACGTCGGAGCCGACGACGGTGCCGAGCCGCCGCAGCCCCTCGCTGATGCCGTGGCGGGGCAGCCACGCCCGGCCGGCGTCCGCGACGACCGCGTCCTCGAGCAGTCCGGCGTCGAACAGGTCGGCGAGGGCCTCGACGAGGCGGTCCTCCACGTCCGCGCGCCCGGACAGCTCGACGAGCACCGCGAGCTCGGGTTCGCGCTCGCCGAAGGGTCGGGCGGCGTCGCTGAGCGGCAGCCCCGCGGCGAGCGCCTCCCGGGACACGACCTCGAACGCCTCGAGCCACGTGCCGTACCCGCGCTCGAGCAGCAGCAGCGCCTCGAGCGCCTGGTCGTCGCCCACGGGGATCACCCAGGCGCACGCCCGGGCCGCCGGCAGCGCCTCGAGCTCGACGGCGACGTCGGTGATGATCCCGAACGCGCCGGAGGACCCGACGAACGCCTGCGACAGCGACGGCCCGTTGTTGTGCTTGCGCAGCGTCGTCAGCTCGTCGACCACCGTGCAGCCCTCGTCCGCGACCACGGCGCGCACGCCCAGCACGTGGCGGCGGACGTCACCGTGCCGCAGCATGCGGGCGCCGCCCGTGTTGGTGGCGACCATGCCGCCGATGGACGGGTCCGCGCCGAGGTCGATCGGCAGCGTGAGCCCGTGCGGCGCGGCGGCCGCCTCGAGGGCGGAGAGGCGCGTGCCGGCACCGACCACCGCGGCACGGTCCACCGGGTCGACCCGCAGGTCGCCGGCCAGTCGGTCGGTGCTGACCACCACCGTGGCGGGGCCGCCGGTCGGCGGCGGGGTGGAGGCGGCGACCAGGCCGGTGTTCGCACCCTGCGGGAGGAGGCGCTGGCGGTGGCGGCGTGCCCAGCGCACCACCTCCCGGACCTCCTCGACCGAGGAGGGACGCACGACCGCCGGGGTCGCACCGCGGGGTCCCCGGAACGGCTCGGTGTGGCGGGCGAGGTCGATCGGGTCCGTGAGCAGCGCGGCCGGACCGAGCACCTCCTCGAGCTCGTCCAGCGGGTCCTTGCTCGGCATGGACACATGATGCTGGACCCGTGGGTACGCTGCCGCAGCGTGACGGGACCGAGGGGGACGAGCGACGACGGCGCGCCCGGGGGCACCGGCACCGAGGACCCCCTGGCGCCGTACAGCGGGTTCGGTGGCACGGTGGGGCGGGTGTTCGCCACCTCCGAGCCGTGGTGGCGACCCGAGCCGCAGCGGCGCGAGGGGGCGCCGAACATCGTCGTGGTGATGTGCGACGACCTGGGCTACTCGGACCTCGGCTGCTACGGGTCCGAGATCCCGACCCCGAACGTCGACCGCCTCGCGGCCGAGGGGGTGCAGTACGTCGACTACCACGCCACCCCGATGTGCTCGCCGACGCGGGCGTCGCTGCTGACCGGGCTCGAGGCGCACCGCGCCGGCGTCGGGCACGTGGCGCACTCCGACCCGGGCTTCCCGGGCTACGCGATGGAGCTCACGCCGTTCGCGCCGACGCTGCCGGAGGTGCTGCGCTCCGGCGGCTACCAGACGCTGATGGTCGGCAAGTGGCACCTCAGCCGGGACAGCCAGACCAACGACGCCGGCGACCGATCGTCCTGGCCGCTGCAGAAGGGCTTCGACCGGTACTTCGGGTTCCTCGACGGGTTCACGAACCTGCACCACCCGCACCGCCTGATCGAGGACAACCACGCGGTCGACGTCGACTCGTACCCGGACGGCTACTACCTCACCGACGACCTGACCGACCGGGCGATCCGGATGATCAGGGAGTGCAAGGCGTCCGACCCCGGCAAGCCGTTCTTCCTGTACCTCGCGCACGGCGCGGTCCACGCGCCGCTGCACGCGAAGCGGGCCGACATCGAGCGCCACGCCGACGCGTACCACGAGGGTTGGGACGTGGCGCGGCGCCGGCGGTACGAGCGGCAGCTGGAGCTCGGGGTGCTGCCGCCCCACACCGAGCTCGCGCCGCGCAACGCGGAGCCGGGGGACGAGGTCCCGGCGTGGGACGGCCTCGACCCGGACCGCAAGCGGCTCTTCGCCCGCTACATGGCCATCTACGCGGCGATGGTCGACAACGTCGACCAGAACGTCGGGCGCCTGCGCGCCGCGCTCGAGGAGATGGGCGAGTGGGACAACACCCTGTTCATCTTCACCTCCGACAACGGCGGGTCCCGGGAAGGCGAGCTCGACGGGACCAGCGCCTACCTGCGCACGCTCCACTTCGGGCGCACCGGCGCGGAGGAGCCGTTCGAGGAGGACCTCTCCCGCATCGACGAGATGGGCGGGCCGACCACGTTCCCGCACTACCCCCGCGGCTGGGCGATGGTCTCCAACACCCCGTTCCGCCTGTACAAGATCAACACGCACCGTGGCGGGCACTCGGTGCCGATGATCGTGTCGTGGCCGGCGGGGGGCGTGCCGGGCGGTGAGCGTCGCGACCAGTTCGTCCACGTGAGCGACCTGATGCCGACGCTGTGCTCGATCGCCGGGATCGAGCGCCCCGACACCTGGCGGGGCCGACCGGCGCTGCCGCTGCTCGGCGAGGACCTCTCCGCCACCCTGTTCGACGCCGCCGCCCCCGGGCGCGCCGGTGACCTCATGGTCGAGAACGAGGGGCACCGCGGCTACCGGCGCGGCAACTGGGAGGCGGTCACCCGCCACGAGCCCCGCACCCCGTTCTCCGAGGACCGCTGGGAGCTCTACGACATGGCGTCGGACCCGTCGCAGGTGCGGGACCTCGCCGAGCACCAGCCGCAGCTGCTCTCCGAGATGATCGCCGCGTGGGAGGAGTCCGCGTGGGCCAACCAGGTCTTCCCGCTCGACGAGGGCACCGGCTACCGCTACCTGCTGCGACCCCCGTGGGTCGAGCGCTACGACCAGCCGGTGGTGCTGCACCGCGACACCCCGGCGCTGGACCGGTGGCGCTCGCAGCGCCTCATCCTGTGGCGTGACGTCACGATCACCGCCCGGGTCACCACGGCCCCGGGCGACGCCGGGGTGCTCGTCGCGCACGGCGACCAGGGAGGCGGCTACGCCCTCTACCTCGACACCACCGGCGAGCTGGTGGCGGTGCACAACGGCTACGGGCTCGAGCGCGAGCTGCGCGGGCCGGTGGTGGACCCGGGCGACCACGAGCTCGAGCTGCGCATCACCTGCCCGGGCGGGGACCGGTGGGACCTGGCCCTCGCGGTCGACGGTGCCGAGGTGGCGAGCGCCGAGGGCTTCCGGCTGCTGATGGCGATGGCCCCGTTCCAGGGGATCGACGTGGGCATCGACCGTCGCTCCCCGGTGAGCTGGGAGCTGTACCAGCGGCACGGCAACTTCCCGTTCTCCGGACAGCTGCACGAGGTGCGCTACCAGCCGGGCGAGCCGGCGCCGGACAGCCCGAACAACTTCCTCGAGCTGCTGCGGGAGTGGGGCCGGACCTTCGAGTGACGGCGGCGGGCCGACTCCGCCCGGCGCAGCTCGGTCACGCGCGTTCTCATCGCAGTGTGCGCGACATGCCGCGCAGGCTGCGACGAGAACGAGCGAGCCGGCCCGGGGTCAGCGGCGCGACTCGATCGTGCTGAGCACCTCGCGGGCCCGGCGGTCGAACAGGCGGGTGCGTGGGATGACCCCCAGCGAGATCCATCCGCCGTCGCCGGACCGCCACTCCGCCTCCCACAGCACGGTGACGGTGCCGACCCACGCCGCCGGGCGGTCGTCGTCGGCCTGTCGCGGCGACGCGCTGGCGGTGCGGTAGCGCACGACGCAGGCGCCCGGCGCCGACGCCTGCACGGACGCGGGCACCCGCGACCGCGGCGCGAACGGCGTGCCGGGCCCGTCGCAGATGACCGGCTGGCCCGTCGGGTCACCGCTCATCACCCGCATCCCGACCGGGCGGGCGCGCACGGTCGCGGTCACCCCGTCGACCGACAGGCTCGCCTCCACCGGTCGCCAACCCCGCTCGGGGATGGCGACGAACACGGGCTGGCCGAGGGGCACCGCGACCTCCGGCGGCGGGTTCCACGTGGGGTCCGGCACGGGCAGGCGCGTGATCATCTGGCGGTGGAGGCGGCGCACGGTGCCCTCGATGCCGGGGCTGTCGGCGGCGGGGACGAAGCGCAGGTCGACCGCGGTGCCGCGGCACACGCGCGCCTGGAGGTCACCGTCGGGGAGGGTGCCGAGCGCGAGGTGTGCGCGGACCGCGTCGAGCACGGGGTGCGCGCCGTCGGCGAGCACGCGGCGTGAGGAGGCCGCGGCGAGCCACTCGATCTGCGCGTCCGTCATCGTGACCCACCGGCACCGCGGGGCGACGCCACGCCGGGCGGGCACGCGTGCGCCCAGCCGCCACCCGATGATCGTGGTGACGATGTCGCCCCGGCCCACCACCCGCGAGCTGGCCCCGCCGTCGCTCGCGGCCGCCACCGTCGCCGCGCCCGGCCCGACGCCCCACGCCGTCGCAGCGGACACGACGAGCACGCCCGCGCAGAGCAGCGCGGCGACCCGCCCGCTCACCGACCAGCCCCCTCGCCGGCTCACCGACCAGCCCCCTCGCCGGCGGCGGCCACCTCCGCCGGGCACGGGTCGGGCGAGCCCGGCTCCAGCAGCGTGAGGTCGAGCTGGTCCAGCGCCTCGAGCGCCCAGTGCCCGCCGAGGTCGCGCAGCTGTCCGGTGCCGTGGGAGTGGGCGACGGCGTCGTCGACGATCTCGCCGGTGTCGGCGTCGATGCCGATCCCCGGCGACCAGCCGCACCACGTGAACGAGATGGCGCCCGCCACGGGCGGCTCGATCCGCAGCGCCCGGTGGCGGTACGACAGCCCGTGGGCGGCGGGCAGCACGACCACACCCTCCTCGCGCTGGCGGCGCACCAGCTCGGCGGGCACGTCCACCCACAGCCAGGAGCCGGGCACGACGGCGGCGTCCCAGGCCTCGCGCTGGGGTGTGCCCTCCGCGGTGCGCGCCACGGGGTCGACCGCCAGGTCGGTGAGCACGGTGGCGTAGCGCAGCAGCGCGCCGTCGACGAGCTCGCGCCACGTGGCGGGCTCCTCGGCGGCGCGCTCCGTCGGCGAGGGGATCGGGGTCGGTGGGGGGATCGGGGACGGGGGAGCGGTGCTGCTGTCCGTCGCGTCGTCCCCAGGGTCCGTCGCCGCCGGGCCGACCCGCGCCTCGGTCAGGCCCTCGACCTCGACGGGCCCCACCCCGCTCGGCGAGACCGTGTCGCCGCCGTCACCACGCGCGCACGCCCCGAGCGCCACCGCGGCGACGACGCTCGCCGCCAGCACCGTGCCCGCCACCGTCAAACTCGAGCGCCGGCGCCCACTCCGTCCGCACCTCGTCGCCCACATGGCCCGGCAGTCTCGCGCAGGAAAGACCCTGAAACAACATGAAATGGGATGAAGCCGTCAGGGGTCGTCCGCGCACCGACCGGCGTCCGAACCCGGGGATCACGTGCGCCCCCGAGTGCTGATCGCTACCGTGAACCCTTGTGATGCCGCACGAAACGTGCGTGCGGTGCCGGGAGCGAGGAGGACCATGCCGCCGCAGAGCGCAGAGTGGCTGACGCCAGCCGCGCGCCGTGAGATCCAAGGCCGCTTCCGCCAATGGCGTGATCAGCCGGCCTCGTCGGAGGTGCTGCGCCGCATGGCCAATGGCGGCGAGGGCTTCCGGGATCCCGTCGAGGTTGCGCACGAAGCGTTCGAGCAGCTCGAACGCTCGGGTTGAGCTGGTCCGTCGACGGACTCCAGGCGGCCATCAAGGCGTGGGCCAGGTCGGGGACGCCGATGTCACCCGCCGAGTACTCGGCACTCGTGTACGAGTGGGCTCGCGACCTACGTGACGTCGGTCCGTTCGAACCCAACTACGCCACGCTGGTGTACCTCGACGATTCCGGTCCCGCGGCGGCGGAGGTCGTGCACGTCCTCGACGGCTCTCGCCTCGACCCTGTGATGATCCAGATGGTCGCGAACGAGGCCACGCGACGGGTCGCCGTCGTGTACGTGGGCCGCGGGCCCTCGGAGCCACCTGCCGGATAGGGCGACGACGCTCGCACCCCGGACCCCCCGTTCGCGCCGGATGGCGCTGGGGCCGTGCCCCGCCGGTAGCTTGCGGTCCGCCAGTTGGCGAGGACCGGAGGATCCGTGACCGACCACGTGCTCACCATCGACCTCGGCACCTCGGGGCCGAAGACCGCGGTGTTCACACTCGACGGCGAGTACCTCGACGGCGAGTTCGAGCCGGTGCCGCTGCTGCTCTCCGAGGGCGGGGGAGCGGAGCAGCGCCCCGCCGACTGGTGGGCGGGGATCGTCGCCGGGGTGACGCGCCTGCGCGAGCGGGGTGCGATCCCCGAGGGCGGGTTCGCCGCGATCTCGGTCACCTCCCAGTGGTCCGGGACGGTCGCGATCGACGCGGACGGCGAGCCCGTCTGCAACGCGGTGATCTGGATGGACTCCCGCGGCGCGCCTGACGTCGCACGCCTGGTCGGGGGACCGGTGAAGGTGCAGGGCTACGACCCGCGCAAGCTGCGCCGCTGGATCGCACTGACCGGTGGGGTCCCGTCGCTGTCCGGCAAGGACCCGGTCGCTCACATCCACTGGCTGCGCCGCGCCCGGCCCGAGCTGAACGCCGTGACCGCGATGTACCTGGAGCCGAAGGACTGGTTGAACCTGCGGCTCACCGGCGTGGCCGCCGCCACCTACGACTCGATCGTGATGACGTGGGTGACCGACAACCGCGACCCGTCCCACGTGCGCTACAGCGACGAGCTGCTCGCGCTGGCCGGCATCCGCAGGGAGTGGATGCCCGACCTCGTGCCGGCGACGTCCGTGGTCGGGTTCCTCACCCCCTCCGCCGCGGCCGACCTGGGGCTCGTGCCCGGCACCCCGGTGATCGGCGGCACCCCGGACGTGCAGTCCGCCGCGGTCGGCTCCGGAGCGGTGCGCGACGGCGAGGGCCACCTGTACCTGGGCACCTCGTCGTGGCTCTCCTGCCACGTCCCCTACAAGAAGACCGACGCGATCCGCGGCGTGGCGTCCCTGCCGAGCCCGCTGCCGGGCCGGTACTTCGTCGCCGACGAGCAGGAGACCGCCGGCGCGTGCCTGAACTGGCTGCGCGACCAGGTCCTCCACCCCGACGACGAGCTCGGCGGCGGCCCCGCCCCCGACGACGTGTACGCCCGCATCGACCGGCTCGCCGACTCCCGCCCGCCCGGCGCCAACGGTGTCATCTTCACGCCGTGGCTCAACGGCGAGCGGACCCCGGTCGACGACCACACGATCCGCGGCGGGTGGCACAACCTGTCGCTGCGCAACGACCGCGCCGACATGGTCCGGGCGGTGCTCGAGGGCGTGGCCCTCAACTCGCGGTGGCTGCTCGAGGCCGTGGAGCGCTTCACCGGCGGGCCCTTCCCGTGGCTCAACGTCGTCGGCGGCGGCGGGAGCTCCGCGGTGTGGGCGCAGATCCACGCGGACGTGCTCGACCGGCCGATCCGGCGCGTCGAGCACCCCATCCGGGCCAACGCGCGCGGCGCGGCGCTGCTGGCCGGCGTCGCACTCGGCGCGGTCGACCCCGACGAGCTCGGCGACCGGGTGAAGGTCGTCGAGACCCACCACCCCGACCCCGCGAACCGCGCCACCTACGACCGGCTCTACGCCTCGTACCGCTCGATCTACAAGCAGAACCGCTCGATCCACCGTCGCCTCAACGGTGGTCGCCACTGAGCCTCCGCGCCCGAAGTCAAGGGTTGAATGCGCGACGCCGCGGGCGCATGGTGATGGGTGCTGGGGGGATCACCTCCACGCACGGTCAGGTCGGCGGCTCCGACCGTCGGCAGGGCTGGAAACGATCGACCGCTCGCACGTCCTCGAACTCGCGAACACCAGGATGCGCCGCCATCGGGCCGGCAGCGCCGGACTCGGGCTCGCCACCGGGTTCGCCCGCACGGACGAGGAGGTGCGGGCGGTCGGTCGCGTGGAGGGGATCGGGACCGTCGCCGGTCGTCGGTAGCGTGGGTGCGTGCCGTGCCCGCCGCGCCAGCGCGACCGACGACGGTCCGACCACCCGACCCTCCACGGCCGCTCCCGCCGACCCCGGGCGATCGGCCCACTGCGGCTCGGGGCGGTCGTGACGGCCGCCGCCGTGCTCCTCGCCGGGTGCGGTGGCCGCGGCGAGGAGCGCCGCCGCGCCGACGCCGAGCGTCGGCCGACCACCACGGAGCTCGAGCGCGACCAGTGGCGGCGGCGCGCCCAGCGCACGTGCGACCGCTGGAACGACGACTACGCCCACCTCGCCACCGCGGAGCTGTCGACCGCGGCCGATGCGGTCGAGCACACCCGCGAGGTCGAGGCGCTCGCCACCGGGATCGCCGAGGAGCTGCGCGAGGTGGGGTTGCCCGACGAAGGGCGCGAGGACGCCGAGCGGCTCCTCGACCTGTCGGACGAGATGGCCGAGGCCGCGGGCAACCTCGCCCGAGCCGCGGCGCGGCGCGACGGTGCCGCGGTCGAGCGGGTCACCCGCCGCATCGAGCGGCTGGGGGAGCGGATCAACGAGCTCGCCGAGCGGCTCGAGGTGCCGGCCTGCGGCGGCTACTGACCGCCGCCGCGAGCGTAGGGTCGGCCGGTCGCGGCCCGGCTCACCAGCCCTTGAACTCGGGCGCCCGCCGCTCCCGGAACGCGGCCAGGCCCTCCTGGAAGTCGCCGGAGGCGGTGAGGAGGTCCTGTGCGAAGGCCTCCTCCTCGAACGCGGTGTGCCGGCTCGACTCGAACGAGCGGTTGAGGAGCCACTTGGTGAGGGCGAGCGCCTTGGTGGGCGCCTCGGCGAGCCGCCCCGCCAGCTGGTCCACCTCCGCCGCCAGCTCGCCGGCGGGCACCACCCTGTTCGCGATGCCCAGCTGCGCGCAGCGCTCGGCGGGCACGTCGTCCGCGAGGAACATGATCTCCTTGGCGACCTGCGGGCCGACGATGCGCGGCAGCAGGTAGGCGCCGCCCGCGTCGGGGAGGATCCCGCGGCGGACGAACACCTCGACGAGCTTCGCCCGGTCCGCCATCACGACCAGGTCGCACGCGAGCACGAGCTGGGCGCCGCCACCCGCGGCGGTGCCGTTGACCGCGGCGACGACCGGCTTCTCGCAGTCGAGGATCGACGCGACGAGCCGCTGCCACCCCTGGCGGATCAGGCGGGCGGCGTCACCGACGGCCCGCTCCGGTGCCCCCTCGGGGCGGGGCGGCGTCGGCTTCTGCGGGCCGCCGAGGTCCGCGCCGGTGCAGAAGTGGCGGTCACCCGCGCCGGTCAGCACGACGACCCGGACCCCGAGGTCCGCGGAGGCCCACTCGAACAGCTCGGTGAGGCCGTCGCGCATCGAGGCGTCGAGCGCGTTCCCCCGGTCGACCGCGTCGATCGTGATCCTGGCGACGCCGCCCGAGACCTCGTAGCGGATGCGGTCGTCCACCGTGGGACTCGTCGTCTGTTCGCTCGCCATCGGCTGCTCTCCCCGTCGTCGCCGGCCAGGACGGCGGGTCAGGCTAGCTGCCGCTCCGCGCCGCCTTCGCACGACGGGCGTGCGCGACGAAGCACTCGGCCGCCCGGGCCGCGGCCCCCGGATCGGTCTCGAGGAAGAACGACGGCTCGGTGAGCTCGAGCTCGAGCAGCACGGGACGGTCGTCCGCGTCGCGCAGGAGGTCCACCCGGGCGTAGGCGAGGCGGTCGACGCCCAGCTCGGCGACCGCCGCCGCGAGCACGTCCTCCGCCACGGCCCGCTCGTCGGCCGCCGCGGCGCGCGGCTCGATCTCCTCGCGGGCGAACAGGCCCTCGACCGGCTCCCCGCCCGGTGTGAGCAGCGGCCCCTTGCGGAACGCGTGGGAGAGCTCGCCGTCGAGATACACCATGCCGGTCTCGCCGACCCGGTCGACCGCCGGGAGGTACGGCTGCACCATCACCGACCTGCCGGCCGCGAGCAGCGAGCGGGCGTGCGCGACCGCGTCGTCACGGCGCTCGGCGGGGTGCCGCACCGTGTCCTTCGATCCCGCGGAGATCGTCGGCTTCACCACGACCTCACCCGGGGGCATGCCCTCCACCACCGGCGCCGGGTCCTCGCCGGGCCCGACGAACGCGGTGGGCACCACCCGGCACCCGCGCGCGGCGAGCGCCCCGAGGTAGCGCTTGTCGATGTTCCACTCGAGCACCGCGGGAGGGTTGATGAGCGTGGTGAGCGAACCGACCCGGTGCGCCCAGGCGACGAACTCGTCGGGCCGTTCCGCGTAGTCCCAGGTGGAGCGCACGACCACCAGGTCGAAGGCGGCCCAGTCGACCGCCGGGTCGTCCCACTCGGCGGGGCCGGCCCACGCGCCGGCCGCCTCGAGCGCGGCGACCAGGGCGGGTGCGTCGTCGTCCTCCGCCCAGCCCTGCGCGACGGTCGCGAGGGCGATGCGGGGCGCGTCGTGCTCGATCCGGTCGGCGGGGGGCACACGCCGAACCTATCCGTCCGCCCGTCGCCGCCTCGGACGGGCGTGGCAGAGTCACGCCGTGGACCTCGATGCGATCGACCTGTGCGACCTCGACCGGTTCGCGTCGGGCTTCCCGCACGAGTGGTTCACCGCGCTGCGGCGCGAGCGACCGGTCTGGTTCCACCCGCCGACGCCCACCACGCCCGGCGGTGAGGGGTTCTGGGTGCTCAGCACCCACGAGCTCGTGTCGGCCGCCGCGGCCGACGCAGCGACGTTCTCCTCGCACACCGGAGGGGAGCGGGAGGGCGGTGGGACCCTGATCGAGGACCTGCCCGAGGGCTACGCGGGCGTGCTGCTCAACATGACCGACGGCAGGTCCCACCAGCAGTTCCGGTCGCTGCTCACCCCGTCGCTGTCGCCGCGGGCGCTCGCCGCGCTCGAGGAGGACCTGCGCGCCCGGGCGCGTGCGATCCTCGCCGCGGCCATCGACGCCGGAGAGGTCGACCTGCTCGTCGACGTGGCGGCCGAGCTCCCGCTGCAGGCAGCCGCCGGCCTGCTCGGCGTGCCGCAGGCCGACCGCCACCTCCTCCTGCGGTGGGCGGATGCGACCCTCGACCACCGGGAGGGCGATCCCGAGCAGCTCGCCCGCGAGGCCGAGGAGGCCTCCGCGGCGCTGTTCGCGTACGGCGCCGAGCTGATCGAGCGGCGCCGCCGCGAACCCGGCGACGACCTGCTGTCCGCCGCGGTGCACGGGACCGTCTCCGACGCCGTTGCCGGCGACGGCAGCCGCCGTTCCCTGCGCGACGACGAGCTGCTCCTGCTGTTCGGGCTGCTGTGCGCCGCGGGCACCGAGACGACCCGCAACACGATCGCGGTCGGGTTCGCGGTCCTCGCGGAGCAGCCCGAGCAATGGGACCTGCTGCGCGACGAACCGGTGCTGGTGCCGGGCGCGGTCGAGGAGATGCTGCGCTGGGCGTCCTCCACCCCCTACAACCGGCGCACCGCGACCCGGGACGTCGAGGTCGGCGGGGGGCGCATCTCGGCGGGCGACAAGGTGACGCTGTGGTGGGCGTCGGCCAACCGGGACGAGCAGGTGTTCGAGGACCCGTTCCGGTTCGACGTGCGCCGCGACCCGAACCCGCACCTGGCGTTCGGGCACGGTGCGCACTTCTGCCTCGGCGCACGCCTCGCGCGCATGGAGGTGCGGCTGCTGCTCGAGGAGCTGCTCGCCTCCGGGGCCCGGATCACGAGCTGCGGTCCGATCGAGTGGACCCGCTCCAACAAGCACACGGGCGTGCGGCACCTGCCGGCCCGCCTGGAGCCGACCTGACCGTCGCGGCGGTGCGGGCGGGTGCCTAGGCTCGATCCATGGAACGAGCCGTCACCATCGTCGAGGTCGCGCCGCGGGACGGGCTGCAGAGCGACGGCGCCGTCGTCCCGACCGAGGCGAAGCTCGAGCTGATCCAGCGTTGCGTCGACGCCGGCATCCGGCGGATCGAGGCCACGAGCTTCGTCAACCCGAAGCGGGTGCCGCAGATGGCCGACGCGGACGACGTGATGGCCGGGCTCCACCGCCGGCGCGGGGCGGCCCCGCCCGACGCGCCGATCCGGCGGGCGTCCTTCATCGGCCTCGTGCTCAACCGGCGTGGCGTCGAGCGCGCCCTCGACGCGGGCTGCGACGAGGTCAACGCGGTGGTGCCGGTCAGCGACACGTTCAGCGAGCGGAACCAGGGGACCGACACCGCCGGCGCGATCGCCGTGTGGGAGCAGGTCGCCGAGCTCGCCCGCGGGGCGGGTGTGCCGGCGAGCGTCACGCTCACGACCAGCTTCGGGTGCCCCTACGAGGGCGAGGTGTCCCTCGAGCGGCTCGCGGAGGTCGTCGCTCGCTGCGCGGCCGCGGGCGGTGACGAGATCGCGCTGGCCGACACGATCGGGGTCGCGGTGCCCACCGACGTGCGCGCCCGGCTGGAGGTCGCCCGCGAGGAGCTGGGGCGGGTGGGGACCGGGCAGTCGCTGCGGGTCCACTTCCACAACACCCGCAACACGGGTGTCGCGTGCGTCGCGACCGCCGTCGAGGAGGGCGTCACGGTGGTCGACAGCTCGCTCGGGGGCATCGGCGGCTGCCCCTTCGCACCGAACGCGACCGGGAACGTCCCCACCGAGGACGTGGCCTACATGTTGGAGCGCATGGGGCGTCCCACCGGTGTGGACCTGCACGCGCTCGTGTCGACGGTGCAGTGGATGGAGTCGCCCGCGCTGCTCGGTCGCGGCGTGCCGGGGCTCCTCTCCCGGGCCGGGGTCTTCCCCGACGTCGCGATCGGCGCCGCACCGCGCCGCTGAGTCCGGCGCCGCTGAGCCGTCGGCCGGGTCAGACGATGCTCGCCGCCCCGCCGCCCGCGGCGGAGAGCGGGAACGCGATGAGGAAGGCGTCGAGCCCTCCCGCCGGTGGCGTCTGCGCCATCTGCCCGGTGGTGGTGCCCCCCAGGACGACGAGCCCGTCCTCGGTGGTCGTCATGGAGGTGACCTCCTCGTCGCCGACGGACCCGAACCGCGCGACCCAGAGCACCTCGCCCGAGCCGACGTCGAGCGCGGCGAGGAAGCCGTCGGCGCCGCCGCCGGCCCCGGCCTCCGGCACGAGCTCGCCGAACCCGCTGTGCGTGGTGCCCGCGACGTAGGCGACGGCCCCGTCGGTCACCACCGCGGCCGCCCGGTCGACGCCGTCCTCGCCGAGCGTGGTGATCCAGCTGAGCGTGCCGTCGGTCGCGAAGGCCGCGGCGAACCCGTCGCTGTCGCCGCCGGGCAGTGCGTCGGGGGTCGCGCCGGGCCCATCCCCCCGGGGTGGCACGGTCCCTCGGGGAGGCACGTTCCCGTCGGGCGGCGCGGCGTCGTCACCGGCGCCGAGGGACCCGTCGGTGGTGCCGGCCGCGACGAAGGTCTCGGTCCCCCTCGCCGCGGAGCCCGCGACCGCCACCGAGTGGATGACGTCGGAGCCGGCGGAGCCGATCTGGGTGATCCAGCGCTGGCGGCCGGCGGGGTCGAACCGCGAGATCCACGCGTCACGTCCACCGCTCGAGCTGCGGCCGAGGTCGCCGTCGGTGTACCCGGCGACGATCCCGTCGCCGTCCGGGGCGATCGCCGCCGCCGTGGACGCGTCCTCCATGGGGGTGCCGAACTGGCGGGCCCACACCGGTGTGCCGTCCGCGGTGAGCCGCAGCGCGATCGCGTCGCCGCCGCCGAGCCCGCGCCCGGTCGGGTCCTGGGCGCCGGGCAGCAGCCCCCCGACCCGACCCGCCGCGTACAGCCGGTCCTGTTCGGGGTCACCGGCCAGGTCGGTGGCGACCTCGCTGTCGGTGCCGCCGAGCTGCACCACGCCCGCGAGCGTGTCGTCCTCGTCCAGCAGGCCACACCACAGGTCCAGGGACCCACCGACGGTCGAGCCGAGCTGGCCGCCCGTGGACCCGCAGGCCATGGCGCCGGCGCCGTTCGGTGCCACGCCGAGCGCGACGTCGTCGGCGGGGGTGCCCGCCCCCTGCAGCGACACCAGCTCACCCTCGGTGTCGACGTGGGCGACCAGGACGTCGGTGCCGCCCAGGACCGGCCTCGCCGCGGCGCCCTCGACGAGGGCCGGCAGCTCGCCCGTCGTCGAGCCGGCCACGACCACCCGGTCGTCCGAGGACGACAGCGCCCGCGGGACGTCGTCGCCGGAGCCACCGAACTGGAGGGTCCACACCGGCGCCGGCGGCGCCTCCTCGCCGTCGCCGCCCCGGCCGCGCCGGTCGTCGCGCTGCGGGGGAGCGGTGGTGGTCGTCGTGTCCAGCTCGGGGAGCGTCACGTCCGCCACCTTGCGGTCGTCGCCGAGGCTGCACCCGACCAGCGCGAGCGCTCCCGCGGCCACGAGCGCAGCCGCCATCCGTCGTGCCGCCCGCGCTCCCGGGCGCGCGGCGTGGTGGCGGTCCTGCTCGGCTGCGCGTCCCACTCGGCTCGGTCCTCTCGACTGGCTCGCCACATCTTTGCCGCTGCGGGGGCGGGTGGGCGGCCGCCCCGGTGGGAGTGCCTACGTGCGCACGGTGCACTCCGGTGCGTCGGACCGCCAGCGAGCGCCGCCGTTGTGGCAGGCTCACGGAATGACCGATCTGCCACCCCTGGAAGAGCCGCAGGCCTACGTCGTCGTGGGTCCTGACGACCAGCGCGGCCCCTACACCATGGAGCTCCTGATCGGCGAGGTCCTGGCGGGTCGGCTCAGCGACGCCACGCCCGTGTGGTGGCCGGGGCTGTCGGACTGGACGACCATGGGCGGCCACCCGGCGCTCGCCGCGGAGATCCAGCGCCGCCGCGCGTCGTCCGCAGCGCCTGCACCGGGGTGGGCGCCCGATCCCGGTTCGGCCGGCGGCGCGCCCCAGCCCACCTACGAGCAGCAGCCGACCTACGAGCAGCAGCCCACCTACGAGCAGCAGGGCTACGGCCAACAGCAGGGCTACGAGCAGCAGGGCTACGAACAGCAGTACGGCCAGCAGCCGACCTACGAGCAGGCGGCGCCCGAGGCCGAGCAGGCCGCCGAGCCGTCGGTGTTCGGCGCCACGTCGTACCAGCAGGCCGAGGCGGCAGCGCCCACCGACGCGTCGGGTACGTCCTACATCGACGTGGAATCCTCGCCGGGGACCGCGGCCGCACCGACCGGGGCCGAGCTGCCCGACGACGTGCGCCGCGACTTCGAGGACCTCGTGGCCCGGTCGAGCGCGAGGGCCGGCGCGGCGGACCGCGTGGCGCAGGTCGAGGAGGAGCTCCTGCAGGCCGCCACCGAGGGAGCCACCTCGCAGGGGTGGTCGCCCGCGGGCCGAGAGGTCGCGGACGGGGTCACCGAGCTCCGCTTCGACGGTGAGGGCGGGACCCAGCTCGTGGTCGCCGTCGGGCGCCTCGAGGGCACGCCGGCGTCCGAGCTGCAGCGCGCCGTGGTGCCGCTCCAGGTCTCGGCGAGCTCGGGCTCGGGCGGCGGGTCGGTCCACAGCGCCACCGGCGCCCACGGCGAGGTGATCGTCGTGGCGGACGAGTGGAGCGGGCACACCACCTCGTCGGTGTCGCTCCTCCTCGGGCTCGAGGACTACCTGGGCGCCGAGGGTGTCGTGGACCGCGCGGCGGCGACCCGCGACGTGGCCGCCGCGGTGGCCGTGGTGCGGAGCCGCCTCGGCGGCGACCTCGGGGGCGTCTAGACTGGACCCTCGACATTGGCGGGCCCGTCGGGTCCGCTGGAGGGGAGTACCTCCGAACTGATGGCGTCGTCAGGACGGCCCGGCACCCACGGCGGTGGGAACCACGTCGGGCCCGGTGCCATCGGCCCGGCAACCCCGGGTGAGGGAGACCTCCGCCGCAGCCGACGTCCCGGCAGGGACGTCATGACGACGGAGATCTCCCCATGCACGACCTGACCCCTGTTGGCTCAGCCGCCGTCGCGCCGGCCGACGACGGACCCGAGGAGTGGTACCGGCTCGAGGTGGACGACGTCGCCGCGCGCCTGGAGGTCGACCCGCGCTCGGGCCTGACCCCGGGCGAGGCCGGTGAACGCCTCGCCCGCCACGGCCACAACGAGCTCGCCGACGCCGCACGGCGCCCCGCGTGGAAGCGGTTCCTCGACCAGTTCCGCGACACGATGGTCTACATCCTGCTCGTCGCCGCGGTGGTGTCCGCCGCCGTGGGCGACCTGAAGGACCCCATCGTCATCGGCGTCGTCCTGCTGCTGAACGCCATCATGGGCTTCGTCCAGGAGAACCGCGCCGACGACGCCCTCGCCGCGCTCCGGAGCATGCTGGAGACCGTCGTCCGGGTGCGCCGCGGCGGCGAGGTCATGGAGGTGTCCGGCCGCGACCTGGTGCCCGGCGACGTGGTCCTGCTCGACGCGGGTGACCGCATCCCCGCGGACGGCCGGTTCGCGAAGGCGGCGTCCACCTCCGTCGACGAGTCGACGCTGACCGGCGAGTCCGTCCCCGTCGAGAAGGTGGACACCGCGATCGTCGAGGACGGAGAGGTGCCGCTCGCGGAGCGGACGAACCTCGGCTACATGAACACCACGGTCGTGCGCGGCCGCGCCGAGCTGCTCGTGACCGAGACCGGCATGTCGACCGAGGTCGGCCGGCTCGCCGGGATGCTCGGCGCCGCGGAGGAGCCGCCGACGCCGCTGCAGGAGCAGATCCACGTGCTCGGCAAGCGGCTCGCCGCGATCGCGGTCGCCGCGGTCGTCCTCGTGTTCGTCGTCGCGCTCTACCAGGCCGACGAGCTGAGCCGCGAGACGTTCTCCGAGGCGCTGCTCAACTCGGTGGCGCTCGCGGTCGCCGCGATCCCCGAGGGGCTCCCCGCGGTCGTCACGGTCACACTCGCCGTGGGCGTGGCCCGGATGGCGAAGCGCCACGCGATCGTCAAGCGGCTCGCCTCCGTGGAGACGCTCGGGTCCACCACGGTGATCTGCTCCGACAAGACGGGCACGCTGACGCTGAACCAGATGACCGCGGTGCGCCTGTTCGCCGCGGGGCGCCTCCACGAGGTGTCGGGCCTCGGGTACGAACCGCACGGCGAGGTGTCGCTCGCGGATTCCGGCACGCCGCTCGACGAGGCGGGCATCGAGCGCATCCGGCCGGCGGTCATGGCCGGCGTGCTGTGCAACGAGGCGCACCTGCGGGTGGGGGAGGACGGCGCCACCGGCCTCGTCGGCGACCCGACCGAGGGCGCGCTGCTGGTGCTGGCCACCAAGCTCGGCATCGACCCCTCGGCGGCGCGCCGGGAGCTGCCCCGGGTCGGCGAGGTGCCCTTCGAGTCCGCCACGAAGCTGATGGCGACCCTGCACCAGCATCCGGACGACCCGGACCGCTCGTTGGTCATCGTCAAGGGCGCGCCCGACGTCGTCACCGCGATGTGCTCGACCGTCGACGGCGTCGACGGGCCCGAGCCGATCGACGAGGAGGTGGCCGAGCGGCTCGCGGAGGTGAACGCGGCGATGGGCGCGGAGGGGCTCCGCGTGCTGGCGCTCGCCGAGCGCGAGCTGCCGGTCGCGGCGGTCGGCCACTCCGGTGAGCTGCGCGACGACCTCGAGGACCTCCGCCTCGTCGCGTACGTCGGCATCCTCGACCCGCCGAGGCCGGAGGCGATCGCGGCGATCGAGGAGTGCGGCACCGCCGGCATCGACGTCAAGATGATCACCGGCGACCACGCGACGACCGCCGGAGCGATCGCCGAGGAGCTCGGCATCCGCGGCCGGGTCGTCACCGGCGCGGAGCTCGACCGCATCGACGACGACGAGCTCGCCCGGATCATCGGCGAGATCGGCGTCTGCGCGCGGGTGTCACCCGAGCACAAGGTGCGCGTCGTGAAGGCGCTGCAGCGCAACGGCGAGGTCGTGGCGATGACCGGTGACGGCGTGAACGACGCGGCGTCGCTCAAGCAGGCCGAGATCGGCGTCGCGATGGGCGTCAACGGCACCGAGGTCACCAAGGAAGCCGGCGACATGGTGCTCACCGACGACAACTTCGCCACGATCGTCGCCGCGGTCGAGCGGGGACGGGCGATCTACGACAACATCGTCACGTTCGTCCGCTTCCAGCTCACGACGAACGTGTCGGCGATCCTCACGATCCTGGTCGCGCAGCTCGCGGGCCTGGGTGCGCTGTTCAACGCCATCCAGATCCTCTTCGTGAACATCATCGCCGACGGTCCACCGGCCATGGCGATCGGCGTCGACCCGCCGAAGCCCGGCGTGATGGAGCGGCCTCCCCGGGACCGGCACGCCGCGATCCTCACCTGGGCGCGCCTCGGCAGGATCGTGGTGTCGGGCGTCGTGATCGCCGGCGGCACGCTCGGCCTGTACGTGCTGAGCCGCGACGCGTTCGGGTCCGGCGAGGCGCGCACGATGGCCTTCTCGACCTTCGTGCTCTACCAGCTGGTCAACTCGTTCTGCGTGCGCTCCGGCGTCCGGAGCGTGTTCAACCGCTACAGCCTGTCGAACCGCCCGCTGCTGTACGCGCTGTTCGGCGTCGCGGCGCTGCAGGTGCTGATCGTGCACGTGCCGTTCCTGCAGCGCGTGTTCGACACTGCGCCGCTGTCGCTGGCGCAGTGGGGTTGGGTGCTGCTCGTGCCGATGTCGCTGCTGCTGGTCGAGGAGGTCCGCAAGCTGGTCGCGCGCGCCCGCGCCGCCTGAGCCCGCGGGTCCTCCCCGCCCGCGGTCAGCCCAGCGCGGACTCGATCGCGCTGGTGACGGCCGGGTCGTCCGGCGTGGTCTGGGGCGCGAACCGGGCGAGGACGTTGCCGTCGCCGCCGACGAGGAACTTCTCGAAGTTCCAGCGGATGTCGCCGGTGTGGCCCTCCGCGTCGGGGGTGTCGACGAGCTGCTCGTACAGCGGGTGGCGCCCCTCGCCGTTCACCTCGACCTTCTCGGTGAGGGGGAACGTCACGCCGTAGTTGGTGGAGCAGAACGTGGCGATCTCCTCCGGGGTCCCCGGCTCCTGCTCGAGGAACTGGTTGCACGGGACGCCGAGCACGGTGAACCCCTTCGGCGAGTAGCGCTCGTGGATCGCCTGCAGCTGCTCGTACTGGGGCGTGAGCCCGCACTTCGATGCGACGTTGACGACGAGCACGGTGCGTCCCTTCAGCGGACCGAGGACGTCGGGCGTGCCGTCGAGCGCGGAGATGTCGGTGTCGAAGATGGCCATCGGCCCAACGTACCGCCACGCCCCGTGCGCGCGTCGCCCGGTCGGCCCGGGGGGTGTGGCGGCCGGCACTACCCTTCCCCGCGGATGTCCGTCGACACCGTCACCACGTTCTTCGCCCTGCTCGCGGTGCTCGCGGCCGTCGTGGTGCTCGTGTCGCTGGCGTCCGCGGTGGCCTCGCGAGGGCAGCGCCCACCGCGGTGGGCGGCGGCGTGGCGGGACGGCGTGGCCGAGGTGGCGTTGCCGGGGGCGTGGGCGGTCGCGACGACGTGCACGCTCGGGAGCCTCTACCTGTCGGAGGTGGCGCACTTCCCGCCCTGCGACCTCTGCTGGTACCAGCGCATCGCGATGTACCCGCTGGCGGTGCTGCTGGGCGTCGCCGCGCTGCGCCGCGACACCTCGATCCGCTGGTACTCCGTGCCCGTCGCCGGCATCGGGCTGGCCATCTCGGTGTACCACTACCTGCTCGAGCGGTTCCCCGACTCCGTGGCCTCCGCGTGCTCCGCGGACGTGCCCTGCACCACCGTGTGGGTCTGGAAGTTCGGGTTCCTGTCGATCCCCGCGATGGCTGGCATCGGCTTCGCGGCCATCATCGCGCTGGTCCTGCAGTCCACCCCCAGGGGCACCGCACCCCTCGGCGACGACCCATCCACCGGGCCCGTGCGGTCGGGCCGGGCGACATCGGAGGCAGCATCCACATGAGCGATCGACGGGGCGCGAACCCCTACGAGGACCTCGCCAGACGGACCACGTCCAGTGGCCCGAGCCGCGGGCTCGTGATCGGCATCGCCGCCGTGTTCGTCGTGGTGGTGCTGGGGGTCGTGGCGATCTTCCTGACCGGCAACGACGGCGCGGGCGGCAACATCGACGCCGTCCAGGAGCAGGGCCCGGTGGAGGTCAGCGGGGAGCCGCTGCAGCCGATGCCGCGCGTCGACGGCTTCGTCGTGCCGGTCGAGCTCGACCCCGCGGTGGGCTCGACCCCGCCGACGCTCGAGGGACAGGACTTCGAGCAGGGCGAGGTGTCGATCGACCCCGCCGACGGCCGGGCGAAGGTCGTCGCGTTCCTCGCCCACTGGTGCCCCCACTGCCAGGCCGAGGTGCCGCGCATCCAGGACTGGGTCGACGACGGCAACCTGCCCGAGGACGTGGACCTCTACGCGGTGAGCACGGGCGTGCAGGCCGACGGCGCCAACTACCCGCCCTCCAAGTGGCTCGACCGCGAGGGCTGGACCGGCGACATCCTGCTCGACGACCCCGACGGGACCGCCGCCAACGCCTGGGGGCTCACCGGCTACCCGTACCTCGTGTTCGTCGACTCGGACGGCAAGGTGACCCGCCGGGCCTCCGGCGAGCTGCCGATCGAGGACTTCGCGGAGCTGGTCGCCGAGATCGCCGCCTGACCCGTCCCGGTCCGCCTCGTCGGGCGGCCGTGGAGGCGCGGCCTCAGGTGGTCAGGCAGACCTTGCCGACGACCCGCCCCTCGAGCAGGTCGCGCAGCGCGCGCCCGACCTCCGCGAGCGGGTAGGCGGTCGGCTCGACCGGGGTGAGCACGCCGCGGTCGACCTCGGCGAGCACCTCCTCGACCAGCACCGCGTTCGCCTCGGGGTGCCCGAGCGCCCACGCGCCCCAGTCGACGCCGATCACGGAACGGTTCCGCAGCAGCACCTGGTTCGCGGGGATCCGGGGGATGTCGCCCGACGCGAAGCCGACGACGAGCAGCCGCCCGTTCTCGCCCAGCGCGCGCAGGGCCGGCTCGGTGAGCGACCCGCCGACGGTGTCGACCACGACGTCCGCCCCGCCGCCGGTCAGCTCGCGGACCCGCTCCTTCAGGTCGTCGGTCCGGCGGTCGACGACGCCGTGCGCGCCCCGCTGGATGCACAGCTGGAGCTTCTCGTCGCTCGACGCGACCGACAGCACGTTCGCGCCGAGCGAGCGCGCGACGTCGAGGGTGGCGAGCCCGACCCCGCCGGCTCCACCCAGCGCGACCACCCACTCCTCGGGCTCCAGGCGGGTCCGCCTCGTGAGCGAGTACCAGGCGGTCGCGTAGCTCTGCAGCATCGTGGCCGCCTGCCCGTCGGAGAGGCGTGGGGGCGTCCGCAGGAGCCGGTCGGCGTCCAGCACGACCTCGTCGGTGTACGCGCCGAGCCCGATGCTGGCCATCACCCGGTCACCGACACGCCACTGCTCGACCCCCTCGCCGACCTCGGTCACCTCGCCCGCCAGCTCGGAGCCCGGCACGAAGGGCGGCTCGGGACGGATCTGGTAGCGGCCCTGCACGAAGAGCGCGTCGACGTAGTTCACCCCGGCGGCCCAGACGTGCACCCGCACCTGCCCCGGACCGCACGGCGCCGGGTCGCGGTGGCGGATCTCGAGCTCCTCCGGCTCACCGATCTGCTCGCACACGACCGCCCGCATGGCGCAGCACCGTAGCCAGTCGGCACACCGGAGCAGCGCCTCTGTGCGGCGGCGGCGCCGGTTGGCCCACGACCGGGCCGCTCCGTATCGTCGGGTCGGCCGACGGAACGACCACGAGGAGTGTCATGCGCAGCCCCAAGGACTTCTTCCAGCCCCTCGCCGTGGGCGCACCTCCGCCGCTGCGGGAGATCCCGGTCCGCCCGGCGCGGATGATCCACTTCTTCCCGCCGCACCTCGAGAAGGTGACCGCGAAGCTGCCCGAGCTCGCCCCGAAGGTCGACGTGCTCCTCGGCAACCTCGAGGACGCGATCCCCGCGGACTCCAAGGAGGCCGCACGCGCCGGGTTCGTGAAGGTCGCCAAGGAGATGGACTTCGGCGAGACCCAGCTGTGGACGCGGGTGAACAGCCTCGACTCGCCGTGGGTGCTGGACGACCTCATCACCCTGGTCACCGAGGTGGGCGACAAGATCGACGTGGTGATGATCCCGAAGGTGGAGGGGCCCGAGGACATCCACTACGTCGACCGGCTGCTGGCCCAGCTCGAGGCGCGCGCCGGGCTCGAGAAGCCGCTGATGGTGCACGCGATCCTGGAGACGGCCCGGGGTGTCGCGAACGTCGAGGAGATCTGCCTCGCGTCGCCGCGCATGCAGGGCCTGTCGCTCGGCCCGGCCGACCTGGCCGCGAACCGCCGGATGAAGACGACCCGCGTCGGCGGCGGCCACCCCGGCTACCTGGTGCGCCAGGACCCGCCGCAGGGCGAGGACGGGCCCGCCTACGACGCGGAGCGCACGACCTACCAGCAGGACCTGTGGCACTACACCATCGCCCGCATGGTCGACGCGTGCGCGATGGCGGGCATCCTGCCGTTCTACGGCCCGTTCGGCGACATCAAGGACACGGTCGCCTGCGAGGACCAGTTCCGCAACGCGTACCTGCTCGGCTGCGTCGGCGCGTGGTCGCTGCACCCGGTGCAGATCGACATCGCCCGTCGGGTGTTCTCGCCGGAGCTGGAGGAGGTCGAGCACGCACGCGAGGTCATCGCGGCGATGGGCGACGGCACCGGCGCGGTGATGCTCCACGGGAAGATGGAGGACGACGCCTCGGTCAAGCAGTGCAAGGTGGTGCTGGAGCTCGCCCGCTCGCTCGCCGCACGCGACCCCGAGCTCGCGGAGCTCTACGGCTTCTGACCGACCACCGCGCCCGCCCGGCCCTCCCCACGTTCCGTTCGGCGGGCGTCAACGGAACCCTTGACGCCCGCCGAACGGAACCGGGTGGCGAGGCGGCGTTCGAACGACGACCGATCCAGGAGACGACGTGACCCAGTACCGACCCCGACGCAGCGTGCTCTACATGCCGGGCGCGAACGACAAGGCCCTCGAGAAGGCGAAGTCGCTGCCGACCGACGCGATCATCTTCGACACCGAGGACTCCGTGTCGCCCGACATGAAGGAGGTCGCCCGCGAGAAGGTCGCCGCCGCGGCGACCAGCGGCGAGTACGGCCGTCGTGAGCTGACGATCCGGGTGAACTCGATCGAGACCGAGTGGTTCGAGGCGGACGTCCGCTCCGCTGCGGCCGCGGGTCCCTCGGGGATCGTCGTGCCGAAGGTGAACAGCGCTGCCGACGTGGCGACCATCGAGCGCCTGCTCGAGTCCGCCGGCGCGCCGGACCACACGATGATCTGGGCGATGCTCGAGACTCCCGCCGCGGTCGAGAACGCGGTGGAGATCGCCACGTCGTCGGAGCGGCTCGCCGTGCTGGTCATGGGCACCAACGACCTGGCCAAGGAGCTGCGTGCGGCGCTGCTGCCCGGTCGCCACCCGCTGCTGTGGGGGCTCGCCCGCTGCGTCAACGCGGCGCGCCACGCCGGCAAGGTGATCCTCGACGGCGTCTACAACGACGTGCGCGACCCCGACGGGTTCGCGGCGGAGTGCCGCCAGGGCGCAGAGATGGGCTTCGACGGCAAGACGCTCATCCACCCGACGCAGGTCGAGCCCTGCAACGAGGCCTTCGCCCCCTCCCCGGAGGAGGTCGAGTACTCGCGGCGGGTGATCGAGGCGTTCGAGGCCGGGCTCGCGGAGGGCAAGGGCGTCGTCACCGTCGACGGCCGGATGATCGAGAACCTGCACGTCGACAACGCCCGCCGGGCGCTCGCCATCGACGAAGCGATCCGCGCCCTCTCCGCGGACGCGTCGAACCAGTAGGGGCCCGGGCACGGGCCGCCACCACCTCCCAGGGAGTCGGATGACCGACGGGCCTCGCCGGCTGTGGCGCACGGTGGCGAGGCCCGCATGGCCCGGCGTGGACAGGGCGCGGCTCGCCGCGCTCACCCGCCGGACGAGGGAGGTGCTCCTGATCGCCGGGATGACCGGCGCGGTCGTCGGCCTGGTCGTCGCCGGCTTCGAGGAGCTGGTCGGGCGCGTCCTGTACGGGGAGGTCCGCACGCTGCCCCTCCCCGCACAGCTGGTCCTCCCCGCGGTCGGCGTGGGGCTGTCGGTGCTGTGCCTCCGCATCCGCGGCCGGCACAGCGCGTCGACCACCGACGAGTACATCCGCAGCTTCCACGACCAGACGGGGAGGCTGGACCTGCGCGCGGTGCCGGCCAGGCTCGCCGCGTCGGTGGTCACCCTCGGCAGCGGCGCGCCGCTGGGCTACGAGGGCCCGTCCCTGTACGCCGGTGCCGCGGTCGGCTCCGCGGTGCAGCGCCGGCTGAACCGCTACTTCACGATCGAGGAGTCCAAGCTCCTGCTCGTGGCCGGTGCGGCGGCCGGCGTGTCGGCCATCTTCAAGGCGCCGGTGACCGGGCTCGTGTTCGCGCTCGAGGTCCCGTTCCAGCAGGACCTCGCGCGCCGCATGCTGCTGCCCGCGGCGATGAGCTCGGCGGCGAGCTACGTGGTGTTCGCGGCGATCGCGGGCACCGAGCCGATCCTGCCCGTCGCGGGCGAACCGCCGTTCAACCTGGTCGACCTCGGCGGCGCCGCGGTCATCGGTCTGGCCGCCGGCGTGCTGGCACGGGTGTTCGTCACCATCGTGCGCCACGCGAAGCGCCTCTCGTCGATGGGGCACCCCGCGGTGCGGGTGGCCGCCGCCGGGGTGGTGCTCGCCGGCACCGTGCTGGGCGGCGAGGCGCTGGGGGACGCCCCGCTCGCACTGGGCCCCGGCTACGACGCGCTGCGCTGGGCGATGGAGCCCGACCGGGGCCTCCTCGCGATCGTCGTGCTCGCCACGCTGCGGGTGGTCGGCACGGGGGCGACCCTGGCCGGGGGCGGGACGGGTGGCCTGTTCATCCCGCTGGTCATCCAGGGGGCGCTGCTCGGCCGCGCGATCGGCGGCCTGTTCGACCCGGGGAACCTGACGCTGTTCCCCGTCGTCGGCATGGCCGCGTTCCTGGGGGCGGGCTACCGGGTCCCGCTCGCCGCGGTCGTCTTCGTCGCCGAGTTCACCGGTCGGCCGGGGTTCGTGGTGCCCGGCCTCATCGCCGCCGTCGTGGCGCAGCTCGTGATGGGCAACGCCTCCATCTCCCCGTACCAGGTCTCGGGCCGCGTCGGGCACCTCGAGCGGCGCCTCCGGACCCCGCTGCGGTCGCTGCTGTCACGCGAGGGCAGCACCGTGCCGCCCGGCACCCGGGTCGACGAGGTGTTCTGGACCCACCTGGTCGGCACGCGTCAGCAGGCGGCGCCGGTGGTCGACGACGACGGCACGTACCTGGGCCTCGTGCGGGTCGACGACCTGGCTGCGATCGAGCGGTCGACGTGGGCGACGACGAAGGTCGACGAGGTGATGCTCACCGACGTGCCGGTCGCCGCCCCCGACTGGACGCTCGGGGACGCGATCCTCGCCATGGAGCGTGCCGGGGTCGATCGGCTGCCCGTGTGCCGCGACGGGCGGTTCGTCGGGGTGGTCACCGCGACGGACCTGGTGCAGCTCGACGAGATCATGGACCGCGGCGAGCCCGACTGACCGCGCCCCCTACCGGGGAGGTGGCGGGGTGCCCGTGGTGGTTCAGGCGCCCTGCGCGGCCTTGTGGCGGGCGACGAGCTGCCGGGCGATCACCTTGAGCGCCAGCGTCTCGTCCGCGCCCTCGAAGATCGACAGGACCCGGGCGTCGACGAACAGCCGGCTCACGGTGTACTCCTCCGCGTAGCCGAAGCCGCCGTGGATCTGCATGGCCTCGCGGGTCACCCACTCGGCGGCCTTGCAGACGTACGCCTTGATCATCGACGCCTCGAGCGCACCCTCGCCCTTGGCCATGAGGCGGGCGACCTCGTAGGAGAACTGGCGGGCGCCCTGGATCGTGACCGCCATCCGGGCGAGCTTCGCCTGCGTCAGCTGGTAGTCGTACACCGACTGGCCGAACACGATGCGGTCCTTCGCGTACGCGCGCGCCTCCTCCAGCGCCGACTGCATGACCCCCAGGGCGCGGGCGGCGGTCTGGAGCCGGCCGTTCTCGAACCCGGCCATCTGGTAGTAGAAGCCGCGCCCCTTGCCGCCCTCGCCGCCGATCAGGTTCTCCTCGGGGACGAACCAGTTGTCGAAGGCGATCTCGTAGGAGTGCATGCCGCGGTAGCCGATCGTGTCGATCGGGCGGCCCTCCATGCGGCCGGTGCCGTGCGGGCTCTCGGAGGTGAGCTCGAAGCCCTCCGACGCGCCCCGCTCCTTGGGCACGATGAACATCGACAGGCCCCGGTGGCCGAGGGAGCGGTCCGGGTCGGTCCGTGCGAGCAGCATCAGGACGTCGGCACGGGCACCGAAGGTGCACCACGTCTTGACGCCGTTGATCAGGTAGCCCCCGTCGACGGCGGTGGCGGTGACCTTCACGCCGGCGACGTCGGAGCCGTAGTCGGGCTCGGTGACCGCGACCGCGTTCATGACCTCCGCGGAGGCGAGCCGGGGCAGCCACTCCTGCTTCTGCTCCTCGGTGCCGCCGGCCTCGAGGGCGCGGGCGAGGATCTCGGGGCGGGTGATCAGCGAGCCGCCCGCGCCGAGCGAGCCGCGGGACAGCTCCTCGGTGGCGACGACCATGCCGATGTAGTCGGACTCGTCCCCGGTCGCGAAGCCGCCGTAGGCCTCGGGGATCGACAGGCCGAACGCGCCCATCTCGGCGAGCCCCTCGATGATCTCCTCGGGGATGTCGGCGTTCTGGCGGTGGATGTGCTCCGCGATCGGCTGCAGCTTCTCCTCGGCGAACCGGCGGAAGGTGTCCTGCACCATCTCGAAGTCGCCGGAGAGGTGACGGGGACCGTCGGTGTCGGCGAGGGTGGCGAGGAACTCCGGCGACCGGTACGTGGCGACGAAGTCGCGGGCGCCGTCGAGCGCGCCGGGGGCGGCGCCCCACTCGGCCTCGCGGCCGTACAGCTTCGCGGCGAGGTCGGCGACGACGTCCGCGGTGAACGCGGCGGTGATCTTCGCCTCGTCCGCACCGCGAGCCCCGTAGGTGAGCAGCCCGCGGGCCGCCATGACCCCCGCAGCGGCGTGCGCGACGTCGTAGGCGACGACCTGGTTCTCGTCGATGCCGTCCGAGGCGAGTCGGGCGATGGCGGCGTCGATGACGTCCTGGGCGTTCTCGAGTGCTGCGGCCGCTGCGTTGAGGTCGATGGTCTCGGACATGGCGCCGACGATACCGCCGGGCCCTCGCCGGGTCCCAAGCCGCCCCGGGCGGCAGCCGGTCGGACGGTGGCTAGTGGGGCTGCAGCTCGGAGCCGTCGCCCGCGAGCGGGGCCGTCGGGGCGCCGCCCGAGCGCTCGACGAGCTCGACGAGCGCCTTCACCGGCATCGGCAGCGCGAGGTGGAACCCCTGGGCGCTGTCGCAGCCGAGCTCCCGCAGCGCCTCGAGCGTGGGCCCGTCCTCCACGCCCTCGGCGACCACGTGCAGGTCGAGTTCGTGGCACAGGGCGATCACCGACTGCACGACCGTCGGGTCGTGCCGCACCGTCGAGGTGAGGCGCGGGTCGAGCTTCACCTGGTGCAGCGGCAGCTCGCTGAGCAGGTTGACCGACGACCCGCCCGTCCCGAAGTCGTCGACGCAGAGCCGGACGCCCAGCCCGCTGAGCCCCGTGAGCGCCTCGCGGGCACGGGCCGGGTCCTCCATGAGCTCACCCTCGTTGATCTCGAAGCAGATCGCGGAGGGGTCGAGCGCGCGGCGGTCGAGCATGGAGTCGACCCAGTCCACCAGCGAGGGGTGCCGGAGGCTGCGGGAGGACAGGTTGATCCCGAGCTCGAGCCGGCGTGTCCGGGCCTCGCGGGACAGCTCCGCGGTCGACCTGGCCACCACGGCCCGGGTGAGGGCGTCGATCTCGCCGGACACCTCCGCGAGCTCCAGGAACTCCGAGGGCGTCAGCAGCCCCCGCCGCGGGTGGTCCCAGCGCACCAGCGCCTCGACCCCCACGATCCGGTCGGTCGCCAGCTCGACCCGGGGCTGGTAGTGGACGAGCAGCTCCTCGGAGGTCACCGCGGCACGCAGGTCCTCGAGGAGGCTGAAGCGGGTGATGCCCTCCTCGTCCTGCAGCTGCGAGTAGGTCACCACGCCGCCACCGGCGTCCTTGGCCCGGTACATCGCACGGTCCGCGAGCCGCACCAGGGTGCGGGCGTCCTGGGCGTGCTCCGGGGCGCGCGCGATGCCGACGCTCGCGCCGATCTGCAGCCGGAAGCCCTCGATCTCGAACGGCTCCTCGCACAGCTCCACGACCCGGCGGCCCACCCTGTCGGAGGCCTCCTGCCCGGCTCCGGCGAGGAGGATGGCGAACTCGTCGCCGCCGAGGCGGGCGACGGTGTCGCAGTACCGGAGCTCGTTCGACAGCCGGCTCGCGAGCTCCATCAGCAGCAGGTCGCCCATCTCGTGGCCGAGGGTGTCGTTGACCTCCTTGAACTGGTTGAGGTCCAGCAGCAGGACCGCCACCCCCTCGCCGTCCCCGGCGGAGCGTTCGAGGGCTCGGCTCAGCCGGTCGTCGAACATCGCACGGTTGGGCAGCCCGGTGAGGTGGTCGTGGGTCGCCTGGTGCTGCAGCGACCGCGACCGGTTGGCGGTGGCGGTCACGTCCTCGAGCATCAGCCCGATGCAGCGGTCGGGGAGCGGCACCGCGCGCATCGCGAAGACCGCGTCGAGGTGCTCGAGGCGGAGGTAGGGGCGCTGGAGGATCTCCTCCTCCCGTGCGACGTCCGCGAGCGACTCGAGGAAGAGGTCGCTGAGGGGGAGCAGCTCCACGACCCTGCGCCCGACCACGTCGTCGGGTCGGCGGCCGACGAGCTCGGCGGCGGCGGGGTTGCCGACGACCACCCGGATGCTCGAGGGATCCTCGACGTCGTCGAGGCGGAGGATCGCGAGCGGGATCGGCAGGTTCTCGACGAAGTCCGTGTAGCTGCGGACGGAGCGCTCCGCCTCCCAGCGGGCGGTCTCGTCCACGATCACGCCGCGGCGACGGTGCAGCGACCGCCGGTCCGGTTCGGTGGCGACGGTGATGCGCTCGTGCAGGCGGCGGGTCCGGCCCTGCGCGTCGTGGAGCCGGTACTCCAGGTCGACCTGCTCGCCCGCGGCCGCCCTGCGGCGGCTCTCGACCACCAGCGGCCGGTCGGCCGGCGCGACCTTGTCGAGCAGGTCCGAGAACGCCATCAGCTCGTCGGGCTCGTAGCCGAGGAGGTCGGCCACCCGTTCGCTCATGTAGGTCGCGTCCGCGGAGGGGCCGTGCGACTCCCAGACGACGGCGTCGATGCCGTTGACCATGTCGTCGTAGCGGTTCCGCAGCTCGTTCGAGAGGGCGGCGAGCCGGCTGATGGGGACCGCGCCCAGGACGGTGGTGACCGTCCACGCGAGCCACACCGGGAGCCACAGCTGCGGGCGGTGGTACCAGCCCAGGGCGAGCAGCGCGACGGTGGTCGGCGCCAGCAGCCGCACGGCGCGCTCACCGCCGAACCAGAAGACGTACAGCGCGGCCATGGAGGTGAGCAGGACCGCGCCCGGCGCGTAGGCCCCGGGCACGAACGCGATGACCGAGAGGACCGACACGGTGTCGGTCGCCGCGAGCGGGCCGCGGATCGGCAGGCCACGCCGCACGCGCCGCAGCAGCACCAGGTTGGAGGTGGTCCCGGCGGCGCCGGCCAGCACCGCCAGCAGGTGCCGCGAGCCGCCGAAGGAAGGGAACGCGACGAGGGCCAGGGGCAGCGCCACTGCGGCCACGCACCGGACCCGCAGGAGGAGGACCCAGAAGTCGGGTCGCTCACCCACCTCGTCGATGGACGGTCGCATGCGCCGTCGGCGTCCGATGCGCGGCGGTCTGCCGGCTCGGTCCGTCCGGGCGCCTGACTCCATGCCCTTCGCTCCTCCCACCTGTGGATCCCGCCCCGCACCCCATCGAGGTGCCGGTTCAACCAGCACTCCGTGTTGTAGTGCAACCACGGAGTGTGGTGAAGGTCAGTATGACAGCACCGCGGGGAGGTGGAAGCCCAGCCGGCCGAAGTGAGCCGATCGACCCATCGGAGAAGGTGCGCGTGGCCCACTCCGGATGTGGAGCGGATGTCGGCGCGGCGGTACCGTCCGGCCCATCCCCCGAACGAGCCACCAAGGAGCGCCATGACCGTCCACGATCGTCCCTTCGGCCGCCACCTCGAGGACTTCGTCCCCGGCGACATCTACCGCCACTGGCCCGGCAAGACCATCACCGAGGCGGACGACCACCTGTTCTGCATGATCACGATGAACCACCACCCGCTCCACTCGAACCGGTGGTACGCGGAGACCTCGACCGTGCACGGCAAGAACGTGGTGGTGGGCAACCTCGTGTACTCGCTGGTGCTGGGCATGAGCGTGCCCGACGTGTCCGGGGCCGCCATCGCGAACCTCGAGATCGAGTCGCTCCAGCACAAGAACCCGACGTTCCACGGCGACACGATCTACGCGGAGACCCGCGTGCTGGAGACCCGCGAGTCCTCGAAGGGCGACCGGGGCATCGTCACGGTCGAGACGAAGGGCTTCAACCAGGACGGCGTGGAGGTCTGCTACTTCCGCCGGAAGGTGATGGTCTGGAAGCGGGACTTCGCGCCGGAGCGCAAGCTGCCCTACGGCGACGACGTCTGGGAGGACTGAGCGACGTCGCAGCGGTCGGCGGCCGGACCGGTGCGACCGCCCGTGGGAGGCCAGGGCGCCTTCGCCTCGGCAGCCGCCCCGGGGCTCGGGCGGGCGCCGAGGACCCACGCGCGTGCCGCGCTCGGGCAGGTCGCCGACCTGCTCGGCCGGGACCGGGGGCGCCGCGGCCCCGCGCCGTCGCTGCACCTCGGTGCGGGCACCGGCATCCTCACCGGCCAGCTGCACCGCGCCGGGGTGCCGCTCGTCGCGATCGAGCGCGACCCCGTCGCGCGGGCGCAGCTGCGCCGGGCGCTCCCACGGCTGCCCGTCGTCGACGCCGCCCGGGCGGCCCTGCCCTTCGCCGACGGTTCCCTGCCGGCGGTCGTGGTGACCGACGGCGCCGTGGTCCGGGACGAGTCGGCGCTCGCCGAGGTGACGAGGGTCCTCGCCCCCGACGCGCCGTTGGTGCTGGTCCTCGATCGCCCCGTCGACCCGGCGCCGGCCGACCCGACCGACCTCCCCGGGCTCGACGGCTGGGCGGCGCCGGAGGCATCGGTGCACGAGGAGGCGGGTCCGCCCGGCGGACCACCGCTCGTGACCGAAGTGGTCGTGTGGCGCCGGCAGTGACGGGAGCGGCGGGCGCCGAGCACGAGGAGCAGGTCGAACTGCTCCGCTGGGGCGAGCGCGAGCGACGCGACCTGCCGTGGCGGCACACCCGCGACCCCTGGGCGGTGCTCGTCGCCGAGGTGATGGCGCAGCAGACCCAGGTCGAGCGGGTGGTGCCCGCCTGGCGCGACCTGCTCCGCCGGTGGCCCGATCCCGCGGCCATGGCATCGGCGCCGCTGTCCGAGGTGCTCGGGGCGTGGCACGGGCTCGGCTACCCGCGCCGCGCCCGCCACCTGTGGGAGGCGGCGCGGCGCATCACCGAGCTGCACGACGGCCGCGTCCCCACCGAGGTGGCCGAGCTGCTCGAGCTCCCGGGCATCGGGCCCTACACCGCCAGGGCGGTGCGGGCGTTCGCGCACGAGCTCGACGCCGCCGTGGTCGACACCAACGTCGGCCGGGTCCTCGCCCGCCGCGCCGGCCGACGCCTCACGCCGCGGGAGGCCCAGGCCGCCGCCGACGACTGGCTCCCCGCCGGCCGGGCGTGGGAGTGGAACCAGACCCTGCTCGATCTCGGCGCACTGCGCTGCCGGCCCCGCGATCCCGACTGCGACGGGTGCCCGGTCGCCCGGGGTTGCGCGTGGGCGGCGGCGGGCCGGCCCGAGCCCGACCCCGCCGCCGGTTCGGCCGGCGTGTCGCGCCGCCAGGCCCGCTTCGAGGGCTCGCGACGGCAGGCCAGGGGACGGCTGCTGCGCGCCGCCACCGCAGCACCCCTGCCACCGCAGCGGTGGGTGGAGGTCGCCGGTTGGGGCGACCGACCGGACGCCGAGGTGGCGGTCGGTGAGGTGGCGCGCTCGCTGGTGGCCGACGGCCTCGCCGCGCTCGACCCGCAGGGCTGCCTGGTCCCACCCGACTGAGCTCCGCCCAGACCCCCGTTCTGTTCGGCGTGCGTCAAGGAGATCCTTGACGCACGCCGAACAGAACGAGTTGGGGGGAGGGCGCGACGGGGGTCAGGTGGTCAGGAAGGTCATGATCTCCGCGTTGACGACGTCGGGCTGCTCGAGGTGCAGGAAGTGCCCCGTGCCCTCGACCATCACGGCGCGGCTGCCGGGCACCTGGAGATGGTCGCCGGTGGTGGCGGCGAGCTCGGCCGCCATGCAGCCGTCCCGGGTGCCGTGCAGGTACAGCAGCGGCTGGGGCGGCAGCGCGAACACCGCACCCTGCGCGTCGGCGAGGGCGGGGTCCTGGCGCTCGGGGTCGAGGGTCTGCCGGTAGTAGCCCAGCGCCGCCTCCACCCGGCCCTCGCCGTCCATGCAGCGGGCGAAGTGGGCGACGTCCTCCGTGCAGTCGTAGCCCGGCGACCAGTCCGCCCACAGGCGTGCGATGAACGCGAAGTCCTCCATCGGCACGAGCAGGTCGGCCAGCTGGGTGAGCTGGAAGAACATGTACCAGCTCATCTTCAGCTGGTCGTAGGAGAGGAACTGCTGCGCGGTGACCGGCCCGGGTGGCACCGCGGCCGTCACGACCCGGCGCCAGCGGTCGGGATCGAGCGTCGCCGCCGCGTAGGCGCCCATCGCACCCCAGTCGTGCCCGATCAGCACGGCGTCCCCGTCGCCGCCGAGCGCCTCGTGCAGCGCGTTGGCGTCCAGGCCGAGCACACCCGCCTGGTACCGCCCGTCGGGTGCGAGCGAGGTCGGCGCGTACCCGCGGCTGAACGGCGCGACCGCGCGGTAGCCCGCGGAGGCGAGCACCGGCAGGAGGTGGCGCCACGTCCACGCGGAGTCGGGGTAGCCGTGGAGGCACAGCGCGAGTGGCCCGGATCCCGACGGCGGGTCGACGGCGAGGAGGCCGAACTCCATGTCGCCGACCCGGACGCTTCGCTGGTCGATCTGGTCGCTCATCGGGCCGACCCTAACCGGCGGCCGCGGACGGAGATTTCGGTCACACGGGGCCGCATGCTCCCGCGCCGTTCACCTAACGTTCGCGCCGTCCGGTGGAGGTTCCGGGAACCAGGGGGTCGACGCTGAACGTCACGTTCTACGGGGTCAGGGGCTCCACCCCCTGCGCCTGCGACGACAACCGTCGCTACGGCGGCAACACCGCGTGCGTGGTGCTCGAGTCACCCGGGCGCGACCCCATCCTGTTCGACCTCGGCACCGGGCTGAGGTTCTACGGGCTGACCCAGCCGAGCGACGGCACCTTCCGCGGCTCGGCGCTGGTGAGCCACCTGCACTGGGACCACGTCCAGGGCATCCCGTTCTTCACGCCGATCCTCGCGGAGGGCGCACGGCTCGACGTGTACGCGCCGCCGCAGGAGGGCCGGACGCTCGCCGAGACGGTGCGGTCGTTCCTGTCGCCGCCGTACTTCCCGGTCGAGATCGACGCGCTTCCCGGGTGCTTCACGTTCCACGAGATGGGGGACGGCCCCATCGACATCGGCGGGGCGAAGGTCACCGCCGCGCCGGTGCCGCACGTCGGCCCCACCGTCGGGTACCGGGTCGAGTGCGACGGGATCTCGGTCGTCTACATCAGCGACCACCAGCAGCCGGGCCCCGGCGCCACCGAGGTCTCGCGGGAGGTGCTCGACCTGTGCGAGGGCGCTGACCTGCTGATCCACGACGCCCAGTACGACCACGAGGAGTTCGCGGCGCGGCCCGACTGGGGGCACTGCACCTACGACTACGCGGTCGAGGTGGCCGCCCGCGCGGGCGTGCGCCGGCTGGTCCTGTTCCACCACGACCCGGCCCACTGCGACGACCGGATCGACCAGATCCTGGAGCAGGCGACCGCGCACGCGGCCCGCCGCGGCATCGAGGAGGTGCTGGCCGCGGCGGAGGGCCTCACGATCTCGTACGGGTCGTCACCGCAGAACTAGGTTCGCCGTGTCCGGGGCCCCGTTCGCTGGGCCCGGCGGGACACCATCCAGTGGAGGGATGCATGGCGAACGACCGGACCGACGAGTCGCACCAGGACGCGGACATCGAGATCGACCCGATGCTGTTCCGGCGGGTGATGGGTCACTACCCGACCGGCGTCACCGTGGTGGCCTCCGTGGACGACGACGGCCGCCCGGTCGGCCTGGCGATCGGCTCGTTCTTCTCGGTCTCGCTCGAACCGCCGCTGGTGGGGTTCTGCGTCGCCCGCACCTCGACCTCCTGGCCGCGCATCGAGGCGACCGGCCGCTTCGGCATCAGCGTGCTCGCCGAGGACCAGCACGAGACCTCTGGCCGGTTCGCGTCGAAGGTGGAGGACAAGTTCGAGGGCGAGTCGTGGGAGCCGGCGCCGGTGACCGGGTCCCCGCTGATCGTCGGCGCCCTGGCCCACATCGACTGCACGCTGCACTCCGTGCTGGAGGGCGGCGACCACGTCATCGTGCTCGGCCTCGTCAAGGACCTCGAGGTCCAGCGCGACGACGTCGGGCCCCTGCTGTTCTTCAAGGGGTCCTACGGGCGCCACAGCTCGCTCTGATCCGGGCCGGGCGCGCGCCGTCGTAGGCTGGGCCGCATGGCGATCTACGCACTCGGCGACCAGGTGCCCGAGATCGATCCCGAGGCCTACGTGCACCCGGACGCGGTCGTGATCGGCAGCGTCGTCATCGGACCGGAGACCTCGGTGTGGCCCTCGGCGGTGCTGCGGGGCGACGACGGGTTCATCTTCATCGGCGCGCGCTGCTCCGTGCAGGACGGCGCGGTGCTGCACACCACCGGCGTCTTCCCGACCACCGTCGGCGACGACGTGACGATCGGGCACCTCGCCCACCTGGAGGGCTGCATCGTCGAGGACAAGGCGCTGATCGGCTCCGGGTCGATCGTCCTGCACAACGCGCGGGTGGGGCGCGAGGCGGTCGTGGGCGGCGGGGCCTTCGTGCGCAACAACCAGGTCGTGCCGCCGCTGGGCATGGCGCTCGGCGTGCCGGCGACCATCAAGGAGGACGCGGTCACCCCCGGCCACTTCGACATGGGCATCGAGTCGTACGTGCGCCGCGCCAAGCGCTACCGCGACCAGTTGCGCCGGCTGGACTGAGGGGAGGTTCGCCCAGCCGGATGGGGCCGGGCGGACCATGGCCAGGATCAGCGGGGCCCGCACACTCGGGGGTGTGCGCAGAGTCCTTCCTTCCGTCCTCCTGGCCATCCTGCTCGCCGTCCCCACGACCGCGGCCGCCGGCGGTGGGGCACCTGCTGCCGCGGTGCCGTGCGGTTCCGCCTCGGTGTCGTTGCGCGTCGAGGCGTCGTCGCTGCGCGACGGAGCCGGCGACGTCGGCGACGCGTGCATCCCGCCCGGCGCCTTCTACGAGGTGCGCTTCGGGGAGTACCGCCTCGCGCTCGGCCTGGCGCTGCGGGGGGACGGCACGGAGGGGCGTGTGGCGTTCGGTGTGCTGACGACCCCCGTCGGGCTCGCGGCGGCGCTGGTGGGGATCGAGGACGTCGAGGCGTCCGGTGTGCGGTGGGCGTACGCCGAGGGCCGGCACGAGACGGTCGATCCCGCGCTCGGGTTCAGCGGCGAAGGCATGACGGACCTGCCGGGCGAGTCCGCTCGGGTGAGCCTCGAGCTGCACGGCACGGGGCAGGACCTCCTCACCGCGGACGGTGAGGTCGCCGAGCAGCTCCGGGCGATGCTGTTCGCCGCGATTGCCGAGCTGACCGGCTGACGCCGGGGGAGGTGGCCGCGGGCGTCGGGCGGTCGGGACGTCAGGACGCGCCGGCGGCGAGCCAAGCGAGGACGCCGCCGTCGCCCAGGTTGCGCAGCACCCCGAAGGCGACCACGACGACGCCGCCGGCCACCAGCGACCACGCGGGCGGTCGCGGCAGCCGCGTCGGGCGGCCGACCAGCGCCCGGGCCATCCACACCGCCCACGCGACCGTGACGAGCGGGAGCGCGACCGCGAGCAGCACGTTGTGGTCCGCCGCGCCGAGCAGGTCGCCCGCGGCGAGCCGGGCGACGCAGCGCAGCCCACCGCACAGCGGGCAGTCCACGCCGAACACGGTCCGGCTGAGGCAGATCGGCGCGGCGTCGTCCGAGGGGCCGAGCGCGACGACCCCCGCCGTGCCGACCGCCAGCGCGGCGCCGACCGCGGCCGGCAGGGCCCACGGGCGACCCGAGGCGGCGGAAGCGGCGGAGCGCCCCGCGGCGCCCGCCGCCGGCTCGTGGTCGTGCGCGACGCCGGTGGGCATGGCCCCCACGGTAACCCGGGCCGCCCCGCGAGCCTCCCGGCTGAGCGGCCGCCGGGTTTCCACGGTCCCGGCCGTGTCAATGCGGCGGGCCAGTTGTTACTATCTCCGTAGGAGAAATCCCCCGTCCGGAGCTTGGAGGCCGCCCCCATGTCGACCATCGACCTCGACCTGTCCCGCTACAAGCTGGGATGGAGCGACGAGGAGGACTACGTCTTCAAGCCCAAGCGCGGGCTGAGCGAGGACATCATCCGCGAGATGTCGTGGATGAAGGGCGAGCCGCAGTGGATGCTCGACTTCCGCCTCAAGGCGTACCGGGCGTTCCAGAAGCGCCCGATGCCGAACTGGGGCGGCGACATGTCGGAGATCTACTTCGACGACATCTACTACTACATCAAGCCCACCGACCAGCAGGTGGACGACTGGGACGACCTGCCCGAGGCGATCAAGACCACCTACGAGAAGCTGGGCATCCCCGAGGCCGAGCGGAAGTACCTCGCGGGCGTGACCGCGCAGTACGAGTCCGAGGTGGTCTTCCACCGCAACCGCGAGGACCTCGAGCGCCAGGGCGTCATCTTCTGCGACATGGACACCGCGCTGCGGGAGTACCCGGAGATCGTGAAGCAGTACTTCGGCACGGTCATCCCGCGGAACGACAACAAGTTCGCCGCGCTCAACTCGGCGGTGTGGTCGGGCGGCTCGTTCATCTACGTGCCACCGGGGGTCGAGGTGGCGATGCCGCTGCAGGCCTACTTCCGGATCAACGCCGAGAACATGGGCCAGTTCGAGCGGACGCTGATCATCGCGGACGAGGGCTCGAAGGTGCACTACATCGAGGGCTGCTCGGCACCGACGTACTCGTCGGACTCGCTGCACTCCGCGGTGGTGGAGATCGTCGTGAAGCAGGCGGCGCGGGTCACCTACACGACCATCCAGAACTGGTCCAACAACGTGTTCAACCTGGTCACCAAGCGGGCGCGGGTCGAGGCCGAGGGCCACATGGAGTGGATCGACGGCAACATCGGCTCGCGGCTCACGATGAAGTACCCGGGCGTGGTGATGGTCGGCCCGAAGGCCTCCGGTGAGGTGCTCTCGGTCGCGTACGCGGGTCCGGGCCAGCACCAGGACGCCGGGGCGAAGATGACCCACGCCGCGCCGGAGACGACCTCCAAGATCGTGTCGAAGTCGATCTCGAAGGACGGCGGCCGCACCTCCTACCGCGGGTTGGTGCGGGTCGAGGACGGCGCCTACGGCTGCCGCTCGCACGTGCAGTGCGACGCGCTGATCCTCGACGAGGACTCGATCTCGGACACGTACCCCTACATGGAGATCGGTTCGAAGGACGCCGTCATCGGCCACGAGGCGACCGTGTCGAAGGTCGCCGACGAGCAGCTCTTCTACCTGATGAGCCGCGGCCTCTCCGAGGAGCAGGCGATGTCGATGGTCGTGAACGGCTTCATCGAGCCGGTCACGCGCACCCTGCCCATGGAGTACGCGATCGAGTGGTCGCGGCTGATCGAGCTGCAGATGGAGGGCTCGGTCGGCTGACCCGGCGGCGGTCGCGTCAGGCGGCCAGGCCGGGGCGCAGGTCGATGAGGCGGAACCCGCCGACGCCGTCCGCGCGCGCCTCGGTGAGCGCGGTGTCGGCCGTGTCGAGGATCGAGCGTGGCGACGCGGTCGAGTCCGCCACCACCAGTCCGATCGTCATGCCGACCTCGTGCGCCCGACCGTCCACGTGGACCGGCTCGACGGCGGTGGACAGCAGGCGGTAGGCGACGCCGACGGCGTCCTGCTCGTCGCCGAGGTCCTCCGCGAGCACGCTGAAGCCCTCGTGCCCGCTCCGGCACACCGTGTCGGAGGAGCGCAGCCGCGCCACCATCCGCTCGGCGTGCACGTCCAGCACGCGGTCCGCCACGGTCGGGTCGTCGGGGAGCCCGGAGAGCCCGCAGCGCAGCACCGCGAGCGGTCGTCCCGAGCGGCCGGAGCGTCGCAGCGCGATCGACAGCAGCGGCTCCAGCGCCGCGACGTCGGGCACGTCGCCGACGGCGCGCAGCACGTCCGGCCGGTCGCGCCGCAGCAGGTCCCGGTGCGCGTCGCTGACGTCGGTCACCGTGCAGGCGACGCCGGTGGTGCGGCCCGTGACGTCGGTGAGCCGACCGAGGGTCATGCGCAGCACGTGCGAGCGCCCGTCCTCACCGGGCGCCCGGGAGTCGACCAGCTCGATCTCGGCGGCGCCCTCGACCAGCCGCACCAGCGTCGCGGTCATCTCCGCGCGCTGGGACTCGGGGCAGAGCCCGACGAGGTGCACGCCGACGAGGTCTTCGATCGTCCGTCCGAAGTGCGCGGCGAAGGCGGAGGTGGCCGACACGACGTGCCCCTCGGTGTCGACGGTCGCCACGGCCAGGTCGGCCGCCTCGAACACGCGCCGCAACCCGGGGTCGAGCACGCCGGGGGCCGGTTGGGGGGAGGTCGGCCCTGGGGCCGCGCCGAAGGTGGTCACGTGTTCCATTTCGACCCGTGCCACCCGCTCGTTGAGAACTCGGTCGCCGCGCCGCGCCGGGGGTCGCCGGGCGGCGCACCCCACCGCGCTGGCAGAATGTGACCCATGCCCATGCGCGAGGGGTGCAAGTTCTTCGAGAGCCGCACCTACCCCAACGGTGACGCGGTCCGGAAGTGCGACCTCGACCTCGCGCCCGAGGCCCCCTGGCGCTGCCCGGACCCGTGCCCCGCCTACCAGCCCCGGCTGGCGGACGTGAACTGGTCCTACGGCACCCTCGTGACGCCGCCGACCCCGCCGGAACCGGCTGGGGTGGGGGAGGACCCGAGCATCGCGGCGTTGCTGGACGAGGCCGAGGACATCGTCAACGCGGTGGTGGCCATCACGCGGGCGGAGCTCGACGCGGAGCAGCAGCGCCGTGACCGCCCCGCGGACGGCGGGCTCCGGGGTTGGCGTCGCCTCCTGCGTCGCCGCACGGGGTGACGACCGGGGAGCACCCGCTCCGGCCGACGACGATCGCCCGGCTCCGCAACGGCGAGCCGGTCGCGGCGTGGGTGCTCAAGGCGAGGCCGTCGCTGTGGGACATCGGCGCCGCGCTGCGGGCCGGGGTCGAGCTGGACTGGTGGCGCCTCGCGCACTCCTACCGGGCGGAGCTGGTCGGGCCCGGGCATCCGTGCGTCATGTGGGTCACCCGCGGCGACCCTGACACGCCGGCGGGGGTGTGGGCGGTGGGCACGGTCACCGGGCTGCCCGTCGACGACTCCGGCGATCCCGACGATCCGCTGTGGCTCGACGAGGCCGCCCGACGCCAGGTCCGCCCGCGCATCCCGGTGGAGCTGGAGGTGCTCGAGCGGCCGGTGCTCCTCGAGGAGGTGCGCGACCACCCGGTGCTGTCGGGCACCGAGGTGCTGCGGGTGCCACGGATCGGCAACCCCGCCGCGCTGACGCCCGACGAGTGGGCGGCCCTGGAGGAGCTGCTCGCCGGGTGAGCGGCGGGCGTCACTGGCAATAACCCTACGTACGTAGTGTAAATTGGCGTCGCCCGAACCCCTCGGACCGGCGCCCGCGGCGCCGGTCGCGTGCGACGGACAGGGCACGACCCGTCCACCGCGGCCGTTCGCCGCGCACCCAGAGGAGCCCGACGAGCATCGTGGGAGCCGAGATCTTCACCGCAGCAGCTGCAGGAGCGCTTCCCGGCCCGCAGTGGCTGCGTGACCGCCGGCTCGCCGCGCTCGAGGGCGTCGAGGCGCTGCCCGAGCCCTCCACCGAGCTGGAGGAGTGGCGCTACAGCCGCATCGACCAGCTCGACCTCGACCGCTTCGGATCGCTCGCGGCGGAACCGCCGTCGGGGGCCGCGGCCGAGCACCCGCTCGTGCGCCGCGTGCTCGACGAGCTCGGCGAGTGCGCCGGGACGGTCGTGCTGCACGACGGGTGGGTCACCTCCGTCTCCCTCGACGACGCCCTCGCCGCCCGCGGCGTCGTGCTCGCACGCGCCGCGGAGCTCGCCGCCGGCCAGTGCGAGGCGCTCGGTGCGGCGATGGCGCAGCCGTCGGACCGCTTCGCGGCGCTCAACGACGCGTTCAGCGACCCCGTCGTGCTCACGGTGCCCGCGGGGATGACGATCGAGCGCCCGATCGCGGTGGTCTCCCTCGTCGCCCCCGGCGCCCCGGCGGTGGTCGCCCCCCGCTTCTCGGTGCTCGCCGGGGAGGACAGCGAGGTCTCCGTCGTGGAGGTCGCGGTCTCCGACGACGACGCCGTGGCGCTCGTGCTGCCCGTCACCGAGCTCACCGCCCGGGCCGCGGCGCGGCTGCACCACACCGCGGTGCAGGACCTCGGCCGCAGCGCCTGGCAGATCGGTTCGCTCGTCGCGGACGTCGGCGGCTCGGCCACCCTCTCCGCCGCGGTGGCGGCGCTGGGCGGCGACTACGCACGCCTCCGCCTGGACTGCCGGCTGTCGGGTCGGGGCGCGACCGGCAACCTCGCCAGCGTCTACTTCGGCGACGACGACCAGATGCTGGACCTGCGCACCTTCCAGGAGCACATGGCGCCCGACACCACCTCGAACCTGCTGTTCAAGGGGGCGGTGGCCGAGCGCTCCCACTCGGTCTACACGGGCCTCATCCGGATCCACCCGGACGGGCGCGGCTCCAACGCGTTCCAGACGAACCGCAACATCAAGCTCTCCGATGAGGCGTGGGCCGAGTCGGTGCCGAACCTCGAGATCGAGAACAACGACGTGCACTGCTCGCACGCCTCGACGGTCGGTCCGGTCGACCCGGACCAGCGCTTCTACCTCGAGTCCCGCGGCGTGCCGACCGAGGTCGCCGACCGCCTCGTGGTCGCCGGCTTCTTCGACGAGGTGCTCGACGCGCTGCCGGTGCCGTCGCTCGCGGCGCCGGTGCGGGCGAGGATCGGGGAGCTGCTGGACCGCCTCGTCGGTTCCTCCGAGGACGCCGGCGCGGGCAGCGGGGCGGTGAGCGCATGAGCGCGACGACCGTGCGGCTCTGCACCCTCGACGAGCTCACCGACGGCGGGGTCCGCTCGTTCGAGGTGGGCGACCGCGTGGTCGCCGTCGTGCGCCTCGGCGACGCCGTCTACGCCATCGGCGACCGGTGCAGCCACCAGGACGTGTCGCTCGGCGGCGGCGAGGTCGACGCCGAAGAGTGCACGATCGAGTGCCCGAAGCACGGCAGCGAGTTCGACCTCCGCACCGGCGAGGCGCTGTCGCTCCCCGCGACCAAGCCGGTGCCCACCTATGTCGCGTCCGTGGTGGACGGCGACGTGATGCTGGAGCTGACATGAGCGAGCTGCGGATCGAGAACCTCCACGCGACGGTCGAGGGCAAGGAGATCCTCCGTGGCGTCGACCTGGTCGTGCGCTCCGGCGAGGTGCACGCGGTCATGGGCCCGAACGGGTCCGGCAAGTCGACGCTGTCGTACGTGCTCATGGGCAAGCCCGGCTACGAGGTCACCGAGGGGTCGGTGACCCTCGACGGGGTCGACCTGCTGTCGCTGCCCACCTGGCGCCGCGCGCAGGCCGGGCTGTACCTGGCGATGCAGTACCCGACCGAGGTGCCCGGTGTGCGCACCGCCGAGGTCCTCGAGGAGGCGTTCGCGGCCGGCGGCCGCGACCGCGCCGAGGTCCTGCCGGCGCTCGAGGAGGAGGCCCGCCGGATCGGCTTCGCAGCGGAGTTCCTCGACCGCCCGCTCAACGTCGACCTCTCCGGCGGCGAGAAGAAGCGCAACGAGACCGTCCAGCTCGGCGTGCTGCGACCGCGCATCGCGGTGCTCGACGAGATCGACTCCGGCCTCGACGTCGACGCGCTGAGCGCCGTCGCCCGGCGCATCGAGGCGGCCACCAGCGAGGGCTTCGACGGGGGCGAGCCGCTCGGGGTGCTCGTGATCACCCACTACAGCCGGGTGCTGCAGGAGCTCCGCCCCGACCGGGTGCACATCTTCGCCAAGGGCCGGGTGCTCGAGTCCGGGGGTCCCGAGCTCGCGGCCCGGCTCGAGGAGACGGGCTACGCCGCGTGGGTCGGCGACGAGGAGGACGAGGAGCCGGCGGGCGGCTCGGAGCCCGAGCGACCGGTGATCGACGATCCGTTCTTCTCCGACGGGCTCCTCTGAGCCCGCACTGAGCGCGCGGCGGGCGGCTGGGTAGGTTCGCGGGCGTGGCACGTCCGGAGCCGCTGGAGCCGTCACGGATCGAGGAGGAGCTGCGCTCGCTCGCGGGCTGGTCGGTCGTCGACGGGAAGCTGCACGTCGAGCTGCGCTTCGCCGACTTCGCCCGCGCGTTCGGGTTCATGTCCGCGGCCGCGGTCGTCGCGGCCGAGATGGACCACCATCCGGAGTGGTCGAACGTGTACTCGCGGGTGACCGTCGACCTCGTGACCCACGACGCGGGCGGCATCACCGAGCTGGACGTGCAGCTCGCGCGCCGCATGGCGGAGCTCGCCGCCGGCCTGGGCGCCGCCCCGACCTGACGCCAACGACCCCTCCATCCCCGTCCCTCCATCCCGTTCTGTGGTGCGAGCGTGCTGCGAACGCAGCACGCTCGCACCACAGAACGCCAGTGGGCGGGCAGGTGGTCGGCGGATGAACCTAAGGTGGTTGCATGGGGAACAAGGTGGGACGGCGGTGGTGGAGCTTCGGCGCGGCGTTGGCCGTGCTGGCGGTGGTGCTGGCGGCGTGCACGCCGCCACCGAACGACCCCGGAGCACCGCCGACGACGCTCGAACCGCTGCCGGAGCCGCCGAGCAGCTTCTCGGTGCTCGCCTACAACATCGCGGGGCTGCCCCAGGGCATCTCGGGCTCGAACCCCGAGCGCAACATCCCGCTGATCAGCCCGCTGCTCAACGACTACGACGTGGTCCTCACCCAGGAGGACTTCGACTGGTGGGTGCCGATCGCGGGGCTGCTCGACTTCGCGAACTACCACACGCGCCTGCGCGCCGACGCGGTGCACCCCTGGCGCACGGCTCGCCACCCCGGGCCCGAGGCGGTCGGGGTCGACGCCTCGTCGCGGGGGCTGCTCGTCGGTGACGGCATCGGGATCATGGCGAAGTACCCGCTGTACGACGAGCGGGTCGCCGCCTGGCACGACTGCTTCGGCGGTGCGCTGCCCCCGGGCGCCGCGGACTGCCTCGCGATGAAGGGGTTCCGCATGATGCGGATGGTGCTCGGCGACGGCCTCGAGGTGGACGTCTACAGCCTGCACGCCGAGGCGGGCGGCACCGAGCGCGACCAGGAGCTGCAGGTCGAGAACTTCATCCAGCTCGCCGAGGCCATCGAGGAGTGGAGCGAGGGTCGCGCGGTGATCGTGGGTGGCGACACGAACCTGCACATCGACGCCCACCCCGACAGCGGCGACGGCCAGGACGCGGTGATCTGGGAGACGTTCCTGACCCGGCTCGGGCTGGTCGACTCGTGCGACGTGCTGTCCTGCGCACACCCCGGCAGCATCGACAAGATCGCCTACCGCAGCGGTGGGGGCGTCGTGCTGCAGGCGACCTCGCACGACCTGCCACGCGCCCGGTTCCGCACGGCGTCGGGCGAGGACCTCAGCGACCACCCGCCGGTCGTCGTCGAGTTCGACTGGGACCGCGCCGCGGGCTGACCCGCTCGCTCGGAGCTGTCGACGGGGCCCGGCCGCAGGGCCGGGCCCTGTCGCGTGGCCAGGCCCTGTCGCGTGGCCAGGCCCGGCGCGGCCCTCAGGCCTTCGCGGCGGCGACCTCGTCGAGGCCCTGCGACAGGGTGTTCCAGCTCAGGGTCGCGCACTTGATCCGCACCGGGAACTTCACCACGCCGCGCAGCGCCTCCAGGTCCCCGAGCGGCACGTCGGAGCTGCCCGCCGCCACAGCGTCCTCGGCAGCGCCGCCCTCGAGGCCCTCCTCGTGGATCGACATCATCGACTTGAACGCACGGGTCAGGTCGCGGATCTCGCCGATCGTGTGGCCCTTCACGGCGGCCGACATCATCGACGCCGAGGACTGCGAGATCGAGCAGCCCTGCCCACCGATGCGGATCTCCTCGACCGTGGCGTCGTCGCCCTTGGACGGGTCGTCGACCTGGAGGTACACCACGATCTCGTCACCGCACAGCGGGTTGAAGCCCTCCGCCCGGATCGCGGGCGGGGTGGGCAGCTCGCCCCGGTTCCGGGGGCTGCGGTAGTGGTCGAGGATGATCTCTCGGTACAGGTCTTCCAGGCCCGACATGCGGTGCCCTCCGTTGCGGTGATCGACGTTGGCTGGGTCGGCTGTGTGCTGTCTCGGTCGGCCCCGGGTGGGGCGTCGTGAGTGGGGCGGCCCCTCAGAAGGCGAAGAACGAGCCCGCGTCCTCCAACGCGTCGCCGAGGGCGTCGATGTCGGAGGCGTCGTTGTAGACGTACCACGATGCTCGCACGGTGGCACCCACCCCGAGAACTCGCATCAGCGGCTTGGCGCAGTGGTGGCCGGGCCGCACGCACACCCCGTGCTGGTCGAGGACCTGTGACAGGTCGTGGGGGTGGATGTCGTCGAACCCGAAGCCCATCGCTCCGCCACGCTCGGTGGGGTCGAGCGGGCCGTGGATCGTCAACCGGTCCCCGAACCGCTCGGTGAGGGTCTCGAACGCGTACCGGCTCAGCTCGATCTCGTGCTCGCGCACCGCCTGCATGCCGAGCCCGGTGAGGTAGTCGATCGCTGCGGCGAGCCCCACGGTCTCGGCGATCGGCGGGGTGCCGGCCTCGAACTTGTGCGGCACCTCCGCGGGGGTGAACCCGTCGGTGCGCACGTCGAGGATCATTCCGCCACCGCCGAGGAACGGCGGCATCTCCTCGAGCAGCTCCCGCCGCGCCCACAGCACGCCGATGCCGGTGGGCCCGCACATCTTGTGGCCGGAGAACGCGAGGAAGTCGGCGCCGAGCTCGCCGACGTCGGTCGGCACGTGCGGCACGTACTGGCAGGCGTCGACGCAGACGAGCGCGCCCGCGTCGTGGGCCAGGTCGGCGAGCCGTCGGACCGGGGTGATCGTGCCGACGACGTTCGACATGGCGGTCACCGACAGCAGCTTCACTCCGTCGAGGAGCCGATCGATGCCCTCGAGGTCGAGGTGGCCGTCGTCGGTGACGCGGATCCAGCGGACCTCCACGCCCCGCTCGGCGGCCAGCTGCTGCCAGGGGACGATGTTCGCGTGGTGCTCCAGCTCGCTGAGCAGCACCGCGTCGCCCGGGCCGAGGTTCGCAGCGCCCCACGAGCGTGCGACCAGGTTGAGCGACTCGGTGGCGTTCTTGGTGAACACGATCTCGTCGGGGTCGGTGGCGCCGATGAAGCCCGCGGTCTTGGCGCGCGCCGACTCCATCGCGTCGGTCGCCTCCTCCGCGAGCGCGTACGCGGCGCGGTGCACGTTCGCGTGCGTCATCCGGTAGTAGCGGTCCATCGCCTCGATCACCTGCAGCGGCTTCTGGGAGGACGCCGCGGAGTCGAGGAAGACGAGCCGCCGGTCGTGGAAGGTGCGCTCGAGGATCGGGAAGTCCTTGCGGATGCGCTCGACGTCCAGCGTGTCCCGCACCGTCGCCTCCCCGGTGGTCGGCTCTACCGCCATGCGTCGAACCCTTCCGCCTCGAGCCGTCGGGCCAGGTCCGCAGAGCCCGACTCGACGATCCGACCGTCGATGAGGATGTGCACCACGTCCGGTGTCAGGTGCTCCAGCAGCCGCTGGTAGTGGGTGATGACGAGCACGCCGAGGTCGGGGCGGTCCGAGCGCACCTCGTTCACCCCCGCGGCGACGACGCGCAGCGCGTCGATGTCGAGGCCCGAGTCGGTCTCGTCGAGGATCGCCAGCTCCGGCTCGAGGATCGCCATCTGGAGGATCTCGTTGCGCTTCTTCTCGCCGCCGGAGAACCCCTCGTTGAGGTAGCGGTCCGCGAAGGAGGGGTCCATGTCGAGCCGCTGCATCCACTCCATGATCGCCAGCCGGATCTCGAGCACCGACAGGTCGATGCCCTTGCGCTCGGAAAGGGCCTGCCGGAGGAACTGCCGCACCGACACGCCCGGGATCTCCTGGGGGTACTGGAAGGCGAGGAAGATGCCCGCCTTGCCCCGCACGTCGGTGGGCCAGTCGGTGATGTCCTCGCCCTTGAAGCGGATCGATCCCGAGAGGGTGACGTAGTCGGGGGAGCCGAGCAGCGTGCTCGCGAGGGTGGACTTCCCGGAGCCGTTCGGGCCCATCAGGGCGTGCACCGAGCCGCGGTCGATCCGCAGCGACACCCCCTTGAGGATGGGCTCGTCGGGCTCGCTCGCCGGGGCGACGACGAGGTCCTCGATCTCGAACAGCGGTGCAGCCTCGCGGGAGGCGTCGGGGGGCGTGGTCGCGGCGGCCATGGACGACAGCTTATTTCCACTATGGGGGTAGTGGAAATGGCCCCCCGCTCCGGCTGGCGACGCGTTCAGCGGGGCGCGGGCGGCCGAAACCTGTTGACCCCCAGTAAACCAACTGATTTGATGGGAAACGTCGGCGAACAGGGCACGAGGGAAGGCGCAGAGGGGGTTCGGTGGAGCGATTGCTGCTGTTCGTGCTCGCCGGCTTCGTCGCGCAGCTCATCGACGGCTCCCTCGGCATGGGATTCGGCGTCATCGGCACCTCCGTGCTGCTCGCCGGCGGCGCCACGGCCGCGGCGGCCTCGGCGGTGATCCACGCCGCCAAGGTCGGCACCGCGTTCGTGTCCGGCGCGTCGCACTGGCGCTTCGGCAACGTGCACTGGAGGACCGTGCTGCTGCTCGGGGTCCCCGGCGCGGTGGGCGCCTACGCGGGAGCGACGTTCCTGTCCTCCGTCGACGGCCGCGCGTTCGCGCCGTTCACCGCCGCCATCCTCCTGGTGCTCGGCGGCTACATGGTCGCCCGGTTCGCGTTCGGCGTCGCACGCCGCCCCGTGGACCCGAACCAGCTCCGGCCGCGGTTCCTCCTGCCCCTGGGGCTCGTCGGCGGTGTCGTCGACGCGATCGGCGGCGGCGGTTGGGGGCCGGTGACCACGCCGACCCTGATGACGGTCGGGCGCATGGACCCCCGGCGCGCGATCGGGTCCGTGTCGCTGTCGGAGCTGCTCGTCGCCCTCGCCGCCAGCGCCGGGTTCCTCGTGCACCTCGACCGCGGCGAGCTCGACGGCGGTGCGGTGCTCGCGCTGCTCGCCGGCGCGGTCGTCGTCGCCCCGATCGCCGCCTGGGTCGTGAAGGTGCTGCACGCCCGGGTGCTCGGCACGATCGTCGGCGTGCTCATCGTCGTCCTCGACGCCCGCACGATCCTGGCGTCGCTCGGCGCGGGTGCGGGAGTGGTCGCTGCGGTGCTCGTGGGGCTGTGCCTCGCGGGAGCGGCGTGCACCACCCGCGCCGTGGTGCTCGCACGCGAGGAGGCCGCCCTCAGCGCCCGCCTGCCCGCCGAGGACCCCGCCACCGACCCTGCGCTCGCGCGGCCGTAGCGGCTCAGGCGGACTGGCGGGCCGGCCGCCTCACCAGCCGCGCTCGATCCACTCGTCCAGGTGCGGTGCCTCGGCCCCGATCGTGGTGTCGTCGCCGTGGCCGGGCATCACGAGGGTGTCCGGCGCGAGGCGGGCGAAGAGCCGGCGCTCGATCGAGCGGATGATCGTGTCGAAGTCGCCCCCCTCGAAGCTCGTGTTGCCCGGCCCGCCGGGGAACAGCGTGTCGCCGGAGAACAGCAGCGGCTTGCCCTCGACGAGGAAGCACATCGAGCCCGGCGTGTGCCCCGGGGTGTGGATCGTGCGCAGGCGCAGCTCGCCCACCTCGATGACCTCGTCGTCCTCGAGCAGCTCGTCGTAGGAGTCGAGCATCGAGGCGTCCTCGCCGGTGACGCCGACCGAGTACCCGGCGTCGCGCAGCTGGGGCACCGCCTGGATGTGGTCCCAGTGCCCGTGGGTCTCGAGCACGCGCCGCACCCCGAGCCCCTTCGCGAGCTCGAGCAGCCGCTCGTGCTCGTTGGCGGCGTCGATCAGCACCGCGTCGCCCGTGTGCCGGCAGCGCAGCACGAACACGTTGTTGTCCAACGGGCCGACGACGACCTTGTGGATCTCGAGGTCGGTGTCGGCGAGGTGGAGCGTGTCGGCGGCCATGGCCCCATCCTCGCGCCGTCGCCCGTGCGGTTCCGGGCGTACCGGTCCCGGGGGACCTCAGCCGCTGGGTGGCGGCGCGTTCCGCTCGGCCAGGGCGGCTGCGAGCTCGTGCAGGCGGCGTCGCAGCGACGCGGGCTCGTGGACCTCGACCCCGCCGCCGAGGGCGAGCAGCTGGTCCGCGGCGACCGCCTCGGACTCGACCTCGAGCTCGACGGTGGTCCACCCCTCCGTCGTGGCAGGGCGACCGGTGGCGCGCGCCCGTTCCGCGGCGCCCGGGTCGGTCACCTCGCCGAGCCGGCGCAGCGCCACGGGGCTGAGGGAGAGCCGGCACCGCTCCCGCAGCAGCGCGCGGTCGAACTCGGCGGACGAGCGTGACCACCACTGCGCGAGGTCGAAGCCCGCAGGGCGGGTGAACGTCTCGTCGCGCACGGCGACCGACGCGACGCGGCCGACGCGGTAGGTGCGCACGTCGCCGCGGTGGCGTGCGACCAGGTACCAGGTGCCCGCCTTGAGCACGAGCCCCAGCGGGTCGAGCCGGCGACGGACCGGACGGTCGCGGCGGCGATGGGTCACGTCCAGGCGGCGGGAGGCCCACACCGCCTCGGCGATGGTCGGCAGGTGGCGGGTGTCGTCGGGGCGGTGGAACCAGCCCGGCGCGTCCAGGAGGAACCGCTCCTCGATGCGTGCGGCCCTGGCGCGCAGCTCGGGTGGCAGGGCCGAGCGCACCTTCAACCGTGCGCCGAGCGCGACCGCACCGAGCCCGAGGTCGCTGACCGCGGTGGGCACTCCGGCGAGGGTCAGCGCGGCCGCCTCGTCGCCGGTGAGCGCGTCGAGGTCGGTGCGCCACTCGGGGAGGAGGCGGATGCCGCCGCCCGGGCCGCTCTCGGTCCACAGCGGCACACCGGTCGCCTGCAGCTCGGTGACGTCCCGGTAGATCGTGCGCACCGAGACCCCGAGCTCCTCGGCCAGCTCCGCCGCGGTCCAGCGCTCCCGGGTCCGGCACAGCATCACGAGTGAGATGAGGCGGCTCGCGCGCACGGGACGACCGTACCGGCACTCCCTGACAAGAGATGTCAGTGACCCTGTCGCACCGTGGGACGCATGGAACAGCTCACCGAGGAACAGCTCGACGAACCGACCGACGACACGAGCGGCGAGGCGGGTGCGCCGGCAGCGGCCACGCGGCTCGTGCGCTGGGAGGACTTCGAGGGCGCCGAGCCGGAGCTCGCCGCCGCGGTGCGGGCGCGCTTCGAGGCGTTCCGCCACCACGTGCTCGCGACGCTCCGGCGCGACGGCGCGCCGCGGGTGGCCGGCACCGAGGTGGCGATCCACCACGGGGACCTCACGATCGGTTCCATGTGGCGGTCCGCGAAGGCGCTCGACCTCCTGCGCGACGGCCGCTACGCGCTGCACTCGAACCCCGGTGACGGCTCGATGGAGGGCGGCGACTCGAAGGTGGCCGGGGTCGCGGTCGAGCTGACCGGCGCGGCGCGCGACCGCTACGTCGAGGAGGTCGACCCACCCACGCCGTTCCACCTCTTCCGGCTCGACGTCGCGCAGGTGGTGCACTCGACGATCCACCCCGACGGCGATCGCATGGTGATCCACTCCTGGCGGCCCGGTCGGGGCGTGACGAGGGTCGAGCGGCGCTAGGTGGACGGGGGCCGCCAGCGCCGGCCCGGCGCTCCCGGACAGTTCAGTCGGTGTCGGTGCTGACGACCTCGTAGCCGAGCGCCAGGGCGACGGGGATCTGGCCGGGGTCGAAGGTCACGAACGTGAGCGGGCGCGGGAGGCGGTCCGCCGCCGCGAGGTGGATCGCGTCGACCGTGCGCACCGGCTGGGTCCTGCCCAGCTCGGCCGCCCGGTCGAGGCAGAGCTGGTCGACGGGCACGATGTGGACGCGCTCCCAGTCGTCGCGCAGCGCCCGGCGCAGCTCGTCGGTCCGCGCCGGGTCGTCGCCCAGGCGGTCCACCAGCATGAGCGCCTCGGAGAGCGCCAGCGCGCTCGCGCACCAGTCCGGGTCCCTGCCCATCGCGTCGAGCACCACCGGTCGCGCCGGCCCGTCGAGGAAGCGGCCGAGCAGCGCGGTGGTGTCGAGGAAGAGGGTCACGGCCCGGGCGCGCGGGTCATCTGCCGCGCACCTCGCGCACGAGACGGTCCAACCGCGTGCCGGCCCACATCGGCATGACGAAGTCCGGGTCGGGGCGGTCGTGGCGCTGGGCGAGGACCACCTGGCCCCGGGCGGCGAGGTCCTCGAGGGTGAGCCGGCCGTCGACCGGTTCGAGCGGGCCGAGCTGCGCCACGGGCCGCCCGTCGACGGTGACCACGATGCGCTCGCCGGACTCCGCCCGGCGGAGCACCGCGGACACGTCCCTGCGGAGGTCCCGCACGCCGATCCGTTCCACCTCGCCGAGGCTACCGGCACCGTCCGGTGCAGGTGTACACCCGTGTACACCTGCCGACTCGTGCGGGGTTCCGGGACGAAGTAGACAATCCCGCAGCAGAGGCACCGAGACCCACAGGGGGACCACGTGAACTTCGCCTTCAGCGAGGACCAGGAAGCGCTGCGGAAGGTCGTCAAGGACTTCCTCAACGCCAAGTCCGACGAGGCCACCGTCCGCGAGCTGATGGACACCGAACAGGGCTACGACGAGAAGGTCTGGGCCCAGATGGCCGAACAGATGGGCCTCCAGGGGCTCGTCATCCCCGAGGAGTACGGCGGCTCGGGCTTCACCTTCGTCGAGCTGATCGTCGTGCTCGAGGAGATGGGCCGCCGCCTGCTGTGCGCCCCCTACTTCTCGACCGTCGTGCTCGCCGCACACACCCTGCTGCACAGCGGCGACGACGCCGCCAAGTCCGAGTACCTCCCGGGCATCGCGTCCGGCGAGACGATCGCCACGCTCGCGTTCACCGAGCCCAACGGCCGCTGGGACGCCGAGGGCATCACCGCCACGGCCACGAAGTCCGGTGACGGGTGGACCATCGACGGCACCAAGCAGTACGTGCTCGACGGCCACACCGCGAACCTGATCATCACCGCGGCCCGCACCGACGCCGGCATCAGCCTGTTCGCCGTCGACGGCGACGCGCCGGGCCTCACCCGCACCGCGCTGTCGACGATGGACCAGACCCGCAAGCAGGCCAAGCTCGAGTACTCGGGCGTGCCCGCGAAGCTCATCGGCGCCGACGGTGCCGGCTGGGACACGATCTCCACCGTGCTCGACCTCGCCGCGGTCGCCCTGGCCGCCGAGCAGGTCGGCGGGGGCCAGGAGGTCCTCGAGATGGCGGTGCAGTACGCGAAGGACCGCGTGCAGTTCGGCCGCCCGATCGGCTCGTTCCAGGCGATCAAGCACAAGTGCGCCGACATGCTGCTCGAGGTCGAGTCGGCCAAGTCGGCCGCCTACTACGCCGGCTGGTGCGCGTCGGAGCTGAACGACGAGCTGCCGGCCGTCGCCTCCCTCGCCAAGGCGTACTGCTCCGAGGCCTACTTCCACGCCGCGGCGGAGAACATCCAGATCCACGGCGGCATCGGATTCACCTGGGAGCACCCGGCGCACCTGTACTTCAAGCGTGCCAAGAGCTCCGAGCTGCTCTTCGGTGACCCCACCTACCACCGCGAGCTGCTCGCGCAGCGCATCGGAATCTGACGACGAGCCCCTCGGGAGGCGGCGCGGGCCCGTTCAGCGGGCCGTGCCGCCTCCCGGAGGGGGCCGCCACCCCGGGTCCCGGCCGAGGTGGCCGAGCAGCCGGTCCTGTAGGGGAGCGTCCTCGGGCACCGGCACCTCCGGGCCGTAGACCACGATGCCGGGGCCGAACGCGCCGGGGGTCCGGTACTTCTCCATGACCGCCGGCGGCGTCGAGCGCGCCTTCGCCCACAGCAGGGCGAGGTCCTCCGCGTCGATCGCGTCGTGCTGGCCGGTCGCCCTCGCGACGTCCCAGCGGTGCTGGGGCAGGTCCTCGCTCGCGACGTGGTCGATCTCCTCCTCGACGGTCATCGTGCCCGCCGGCGTCGTCGACTCGATGGCCGCGAGGGCGGGCACCGCGAGCACGTGCTCGACCGCCGCGCGCGCCGTTCGGAACGCCCCCAACGGGTCGTCCTCGACCGCCGGGGTCCCCGGGAGCTCCACGCCAGCGGCGGCCACCACGACCGCGTGCATGGCGACGACGTGCGCGACGACGTCCCGCACGCTCCACTCCGAACACGGCGACGGCGCCGACCACTGGTCCTCACGGACCCCCAGCAGCGTCCGCTCGAACCCCTCGGCTCGTCGGCGGTAGCGGGCGGCGACCTCGCTCATTCGGACCTCCGGTGGCGTCGCGTGCCATGTGGACGGCGCGCGACCCCGGAAGTCATCCGTCGGCCAGCACCCGGCGCGCGAGCAGGTCCACGAGCCCCGGATCCGCGCCGAGGTGCTCGCGGAGCTGCACGTCCACGCCGGGGTGGCGGGAGCGCGCGCCGGCGACCAGTGCCGGGAGGTCCTCCAGCACGTGGTTGCCCGAGCCGAGGAAGTGCGGCACGACGACGACCGTCGCCGCGCCGCCGGCCACCGCCTCGTCGATCGCCGCCGGCACGGACGGCTCGGTGATCTCGAGGTAGGCGGGGCGGACCTCGACCGGTTCGCCGGCCAGCTCGGACGCCTGCCGTGCGACGCGGGCGCACAGCTCCTCGTGCTCGGGGGCGGCGCGCGGGTTGCGGCTCCCGTGCGCGACGAGGAGGACGACGTTCGTGCCCGGCCCGCGTCGGGACGACCGGTCCGGCTCGGTGGTGGCCACGCCCCGACGGTACGGTCCGACGCCGTGACGGACAACGGCGGTGGTCACCGCGGCGGGGGTGCGCCGGTCGCAGGAGGCGGGTCCGGCCGGGCTCGGGCCGACGGTCGCCACGAGGTCGGTGTGGGGCCCCACCCCGAACCGTGGCCGGACGATCCGCGGCTCGACCCCGTGCTGCTCGCGGAGGGGGACCGGCGCAACGTCGTGGACCGCTACCGCTACTGGCGGGTCGAGGCGATCGTCGCCGACCTCGACGCGAAGGGCTTCCCGGTCGAGGTCGCGATCGAGAACTGGGAGCACGACCTCAACATCGGCACCGTCGTGCGCAACGCGAACGCGTTCGGCGCACGCACGGTGCACGTGGTGGGGCGACGCCGCTGGAACCGGCGCGGCGCGATGGTGACCGACCGCTACCTGCACGTGGTCCACCACCCGGACTTCGCGTCGCTCGCCCGCCACGCCGCGCAGCGGCGCCTCGAGCTGGTGGGGATCGACAACCTCGACGGATCGGTCCCGATCGAGTCGGTGACCCTGCCGTACCGGTCGCTCCTGGTCTTCGGGCAGGAGGGGCCCGGCCTCTCGGACGCGGCGAGGGCAGCGGTGTCGATGGTGTGCTCGATCACGATGTACGGCTCGACCCGTTCGATCAACGCGGGGGTGGCCTCCGGCATCGCGCTGCACGAGTGGGCCCGCACCCACGCCGCCGGGGAGCACCCGCGACCGGGCTGACCGGCCCTGCATACCCCTGAGGGGTATGGGGTAGCATCGGGGTCATGCACGGGTACTCCGCCGACACCGACGCCTACCTCAAGCGCCTCCGCCGGATCGAGGGACAGGTCCGGGGCCTCCAGCGCATGGTCGAGGAGGACGAGTACTGCATCGACATCCTCACGCAGATCTCCGCGGTCACCCGCGCCCTGCAGGGCGTCGCGCTCGGCCTGCTCGAGGACCACGTGCACCACTGCGTCGCCGATGCGCTCGCGTCGGGCTCCTCCGACGCCGAGGAGAAGGTGGCGGAGGCGACGGACGCCATCCGGCGCCTCGTGCGGTCCTGAACCCGGGGGGTCAGCCGTCGGCGGGGGAGCCCTCGAAGGCGACCGGGTCGCCCGGCTTCGGGAACTGGGGCGGGGTCCAGGACATCATCTTCGCCAGGTTGTCGGTGACCTCGCGCCACTCGTCGGGGTTCCAGCCCTCGGCCTTGCCGATGATCGTCGTGTCGGTGCCGATGTGGACGAGCGCGGGGATCCTGGTGACCCCGAGGCCGGAGACGACCTTGCGCTCCGGATCGCAGATCGTCAGCAGGCGCTGGCGCCACGGGCCGAGGAACGCGTCCGCGTCGCGCTCGTCGCACGTGATGATCCACGCCGTGCGGCAGTCCGCCTCCGCGAGCTCCTCGAGGATCCGACCGGCGGTCTCGAGGATCCACGAGCTCTCGTAGGTGTAGGGGTCGAGGACGACGGCGACGAGGTGGAACATCGTCACCTGCTCCGCCACGGTGAGCGGTTCGCCACCGTAGGGCTGGAGGGTCAGATCACCGGGAACCGTAGCCACGGGCCGGAACGGTAGCGCGGCGCACGAGGGGGAGCAGATCCGGCCCCGCCCTACACTGCGGCCGGTGCATCCGATCGAACGCCTCCGGTTCGTCGCCCGCTCCAGCGGTGTGCCGGCGCAGGTGCTCGTCCACGAGACCGCGCTCGCGCTGCGGTCCTTCAGGGGCGACCACGCCGGCCTCGTCGCGGCGTGCCGTCGGGTGCTCGAGCGCCAACCGCTCCACGCGCCGCTGTGGTGGCTGTGCGCCCGCATGCTGTGCGCGCTCGAGCCGGCTGCCGAGGCGGTGGCGGTGCTCGAGGAGGTGGAGGCCGACGCCACGGCCCAGCACCTCGCCGCCGCCCTGCCCGACTCGGCGACCGTGGTGCTGGTCGGTGGCGGTGGGCACCCGCTGGATGCGCTGCGGCGGCGCGGCGACCTCGAGGTCCTCGTCGTCGACACCGGCCCGGGCTCGCTCGCCGTCGCCGACCGGCTCGCCGCAGCGGATATCGACGCGGTCGAGGTGCCGGCCGCCAACGTGGGTGCCGCACTGCGGGGCACCGCCGCGGTGCTGGTCGGGGCGTTCGCCGCGGGTCCGTCGGAGCTGCTCGCCCCTGCCGGCTCGATGCCGGCCGCGGCCGCTGCACGGCAGCTGGGCGTGCCGGTCTGGCTCGTGACCGGCGTCGGCCGGTTCCTGCCCGCGCCGATGTTCGACGGGCTCGTGCAGCGCTGGAGCGCCGGTGTGGACGAGCTGGATGCCGAGGAGGAGCTCGTGCCCCTCGACCTGGTCGACCGGGTCGCCGGTCCCGGCGGCGTCACCTCCGTCGAGGAGGCGCTCCGCACGACCGACTGCCCGACCGCGTACGAGCTGCTCGGCCCGACCGGCTGAGCCGGCGCGGGCCGACGGGGACCGCCGCGGAACCTCCGGGGGACCGGCTGCCCGCGGCGCCGGGAGGTACTGTCGGCGGCCATGGGCAGCATCGTGGAATTCCCTTCGAACGGATCGACCGGCTCCGGCTACTTCGCTCCAGCGGAGGGGGGCTCCGGTCCGGGGATCGTGGTCATCCAGGAGTGGTGGGGGCTCGTGCCGCACATCCAGCGGGTCGTCGACCGCTTCGCCGCCGAGGGCTTCTCCGCCATCGCCCCCGACCTGTACCGGGGTGAGACGACCACGGAGCCCGACGAGGCCGGCAAGCTCATGATGGCGCTCAACCTCGAGCAGGCCGCCAAGGACATGCGGGGCGCGATCAAGTTCCTCCAGCAGCACGAGGCCGTGTCCTCCGAGCGCGTCGGCGTGACCGGGTTCTGCATGGGCGGCGGTCTGGCGCTGATGCTCGCCGCGCAGGAGCCCCAGGACGTCGCGGCGTGCGTCCCGTTCTACGGGCTGATCCCGTGGGAGCACGCCGAGCCCGACTGGTCGCGGCTCGACTGCCCGGTCCGGGGCCACTACGCCGAGCAGGACGACTTCTTCGGACCCGAGAAGGTCGCGGAGCTGCAGGACAAGCTGCGCAGCCTCGGCAAGGACGTGGAGCTCACCGTGCACCCCGGTGTCGACCACGCCTACTTCAACGACGACCGCCCCGAGGTGTACCACCGGGAGACCGCGGAGGGCTGTTTCGAGGACACCGTCCGCTTCTTCCGCGAGCACGTGCGCTGAACGACCGGCCGGCTCCCCCCATGCGAGTGCTGGTCGTCACCAACGACCTGCCACCGCGGGTCGGTGGCATCCAGTACTACGTCGAGCAGCTCGCCCTCGGCCTGCACCGCGCCGGTGACGACGTCACCCTCTACGGGTCGTCGTACGACGGCGACGCCGAGTGGGACGCCGCCGCGCCGTTCCGGGTGGTGCGCGAGCCGACCTCGACGTTGCTCCCGACGCCCAGGACGCTGCGCCACGTGCTCCGGCTGGTCGAGCACGTGGCGCCCGACGTCGTCGTGTTCGGCGCGGCGTTCCCGCTCGGGTTGATGGGCCCGACGATCCGGGCCCGCACCGGCGTGCCCTACGTGGCGTTCACCCACGGGCTCGAGGTGTCCTCGGCCCGCCTCCCGCTCGGCTGGCGCCTGCTCCGCCGGATCGGGCGCGACGCGTCCGCGGTGACGTTCGTGTCGCACTGGTGCGAGCGCGAGCTGGCGCCCCGCTTCGGGGACGGTCCCCGCTACGAGCTGCTGCCCCCGGCGATCGACCCGGAGGTGTTCCACCCCGGCGTCGACGGGACGAAGGTCCGCGAGGGCTACGGGTTCGGCGACGACCCGGTGGTGGTGTGCGTGTCGAGGGTCGTCGAGCGCAAGGGCCAGGACCAGCTGGTGCGCGGGCTGCCCGAGCTGCGCCGCCTCGTGCCGGGAGCACGGCTGATGGTCGTCGGGGGAGGGCCCCACCTCGGGGCGCTGCAACGCCTCGCCCGTGAGGTGGGCGTCGCCGACCACGTGACCTTCACCGGCGAGGTCCCCGACGCCGAGCTCCCCGCGCACTTCGCCGCGGGCGACGTGTTCGCCATGCCGTGCCGGGAGCGCATGGGCGGTCTGGAGGTCGAGGCCTTCGGCATCGTGTTCATCCAGGCCCAGGCGATCGGGCGGCCGGTGGTCGCCGGCCGGATCGGCGGCGTGCCCGACGCCCTGGACGAGGGGACGACCGGCCTGCTGGTCGACGGCACCGACCTCGGGGCGGTCGTCGGGGCGGTCGCGTCCCTGCTGGGCGACCCGGAACGGGCGACCCGGATGGGAGCGGCGGCGTCACGGTTCGTGCTCGACGGGTTCACCTGGGACCGCCGCACCGCGGACCTGCGCCGGCTGCTCGGCGAGGTGGTCGCCGAGGCCGCGCCGGGCGGCCTCAGCCGGCGAAGCGCCGGCTGAGCCAGTCGATCAGCAGGTCGTTGACCTCCTCGGGGTACTCCTGCTGCACCCAGTGACCGGCCTTCGCGATCGTGTGCATCTCGAGGTCGCCGCAGCGCTCGCCCATGGTGGCGGCGAGCGCCGGCGGCAGGGCCGGGTCCCACTCGGCGCAGATCATGAGGGTGGGCAGGTCGAGCGGCCGGGACCCGACCTCGGGGTGCTCGGCGAGGTTGCGGTCGATGTTGCGGTACCAGTTGATGCCGCCACGGAACCCGGTGCGCCGGAACGTCGAGGCGTACACCTCGAGCTCCTCCTCGCTGAGCAGCGGCTCACCGAGCTCGGGCAGGTCCTCGAGCCCGAGGAACGGGTTGAACGTGGACCCCGCCTTCCGCTCGGTCCCGGCCGCCGCCAGCTTCGCGGGGTCGACACCGCCGACGGTCAGCTTCTCGAACACCAGGCGTGCGCGGGGGTCGAGGTACGACTCCGCGACCCCCGGCTCCTGGAACCAGAGCATGTACATCTGCTCGGGGTCGTCACCGAACATCTGGCGGAGGAAGTCGGTCGAGGGGAACGGCGTGTACGGGGTGCAGACGCCGACGACGCCGGCGCAGCGCTCGGGGAACAGCACCGGCATCGCCCACGCGACGAACCCGCCCCAGTCGTGGCCGACGAAGACCGCCCGTTCGATCTCCAGCGCGTCGAGCAGGTCCGCGAGGTCGCCGCAGAGGTGCCCCAGCGAGTACGCCTCGATCGGTGCGGGCCGGGAGGTCCCGCCGTAGCCGCGCTGGTCCGGTGCGATCGCCCGGAACCCGGCGTCCGCGAGCGCCGGGAGCTGGTGGCGCCACGAGTAGGCGAGCTCGGGGAAGCCGTGGCACAGCACGACCGGTGGCCTGCCGGCCCCGTTGCCGGCCTCGTGCACCGCCATCCTGATCGGTTCCGTCTCCGGAGTGTCCGGGGTGTGGTCACCCGAGAGCGTGTGGAGCACGGGCAAGGGGAACGCAGCCATGGCTGGAAACGTATCCCGTCGCCCGAGGCCGGGGTCGGGTGGAACGGGGCGGTCCCGCGGGTGCCGCGATCAGCCCAGCAGCTTGTCGGGATCGCCCCACAGGGCGGCGGCGAAGCCCCGCAGGTCGTCGCCCCACACGATGCTCACGACGCCGAACGCCACGACCAGGGTGCCCATCACGACCCAGGTGCGGGTCGGGATCGACCCCTCCTCGGGCACGCCGGGGATGCGTCGACGGATGAGGGTGACGGTGCGGTCGGCCCACCGGAACGGGAGCATGGTGAGCCCGAGGATGATGACGAGCCAGCCGGGCCCGGGGAGCGGGAGCATGGCGATGCCGGCACCGATGAGCACGAACCCGCCGACCGCGCCCAGCAGGCGCCACACCACGTGGCGGCGGGCCTGCTCGAGGGTGTCCTCGCGCACGCCGGTCTGCAGCTCTGCCTCGACGGCGGCGTCGACGACGAGCTGTCGCCAGGACCCGCGCCCGCCCCGGTCCGTGTCGCCGTCGTGCCCAGCGTCGCTCGCGTCCACGCCCGCGAGTATGCCAACCCGGGGTGAGATCGCAGCGCGCCCCGTCGAGTAGACCAGTGGCCATGGCTGACCAGCCCGAGACACCTGAGTCGCTCGCCGGGAAGACCCCTGCGCCGGTGGTGCCCTCCGCCCGGGCGGGTCGGTCGTCGCGGGGGACCACCGCCAGGACGGCACCGGCCCGCAAGAAGGCGGCGCCGAAGAAGTCGGCGGCGAAGAAGTCCGCGGCGAAGAAGACCGGAACCAAGAAGTCGCCGGCGAAGAAGGCCGCGGCCAAGAAGTCCACGGCGAAGAAGGCCCCGACCAAGAAGGCCCCGACCAAGAAGGCGGCCCCGAAGAAGGCTGCGTCGAGGAAGGCGACGGCCCCGGCCAGGAAGTCAGCGGCGAAGAAGGCCTCCGCGAAGAAGTCGCCGGCGAAGAAGGCCGCGTCGACGAAGGCAGCGCCGAAGAAGGCCCCGGCCGCTGCCGCACCCCCGGCGGAGCAGGATCTGCCGACCCGCTCGCCCGGCACGGTCGTCGCCCCGATCGGCGACTCCGAGGTCCCCGTCGTGCGCGAGGTGCCCACCCCGTCGGGCGGTGGGGCGCCATCCGCGGCCGAGCCACGCCCTGCCCGCCCGCCCGCCACCCGCCGACCCTCGGCGCCGGCGGAGCCGGACGACCAGCCGCTCCGCTCCGGGCCCCGCCGCAACGACCGCTGGGCGGTGTGCGCCTCGATCACCGAGGAGCTCCTCAACGAGCTCGTGGTCGGGATGGTCGGTGACGGCGTCGAGCTCGAGCCGCTCGACACGAGCGTCGTCCTGCCGGGCATGGGCGAGGTCGACCTGCGGCTCACCCTGACCGTCAAGGGGGGCCGGTTCCAGCTGCGCTCGGAGGACGGTGGGCGCGCACGCGTCGTGGTCAACGCCGACGGTGAGGTGCAGACCCGGGCGAGCGCCTACGACGGCGCCGTCCAGCAGTCCGACTCGCTCGGCACTCCGATGGGCGTGCCCGCGCCGCCGGCACCGATCCCGGTGCGCGTCGAGGCGCTCGTGCATCCCTACGTGGAGCTGAACGCGGACGACACCGTGTCGTTCGGGCTCGACCTGGCCGAGGCGGAGCTGGTCTCGCTGGAGGCGGACCCCGAAGCCCCCGTCCCCGACGGCGTCGACCCCACCTCGTGGGCCGGCGTGCTCCAGGTCTTCGGGATGATGTTCGGCATGCTCGGCCACGGGCTGTTCGCCTCGTTGGCCGAGCACGTCGGGACCGTGGGAGCGGAGCTCGGCCCCGAGGTGGGCTCGGCCCTGGTCGAGCTCGGCGTCGATCCGGGGCGTGCGGACCTCAGCATCGGGTCCGGCCTCATGTCGTTCGGGCTGGCGGCGACCGAGCGGGTGCGGGGACGGGCACAGCCGGTCCCGATCGCAGGGCGACGCATCGGCATCGGGCTCGCGAGCTCGGTGGTGGACCACCTCACCCAGAAGCTGCTCGAGCGGGCGGCCGGCGAGGTGCCGCTGCCGTTCGAGGTCGACCTGGACCTCGGCGAGCAGCGGGTCGAGGGCAGGCTGCGCCAGACCCGGCTGCTGCCCGACCCGTTCCCCGACCTGCGCTCCTCGCTGCGCACCGAGGTGCGCCCCCGGCTCGTGAGAGGCCGCCTGGAGCTGTCGGTGCAGTCGGCGTGGGTCGAGCTGCCGCCGCTGGTGCCGTCGTTCGTCAACACGGTGTCCCAGCGCCTCGGCGAGCTGGTGTCGCTGGCACCGATCCGGATGCAGCTGCCCGCTCGCATCGAGGTGCCGCTCATCCCCGGTTCGCCCGACCCGATCCCGGTCGAGATCGACGACCTGAGGGTCACGACCAGCGGCCTCGGCGTCGTCGTGGCACTGGTGTGACGGCCGTGCCCACGCTGCGACAGCGGGCCCTGCTGGCCCGGGAGGGGATCTTCAACCTGCGGGACCTCGGCGGGCTGCCGGTCGAGGGCGGCGTGGTCGCGCCGCGGCGGGTGCTGCGCGGTGACGCGCTGCACCGGGCCGGTGAGTCGGTCGCGGTCCTGCGCGACCTCGGGGTCGTGCGGGTCCTCGACCTGCGGGACGAGGTCGAGCGCAAGGAGGAGGGCGTGCTGGAGGCCGAGGCGCTCGAGGTGCAGCACCACCCGGTGCTCGACCCGCGGTTCCCCTGGGCCGACGACGAGGTCGAGGACCCCTCGGAGCTCGTCGCCCACCGCTACCGGGAGATCCTCACGTCGTTCGGCTCCAGGTTCGCGACGGCGCTCGGCGCGCTCGCCGAGGTGGCGTGCACGGACGGTTCGCCCCGCGGCGCGGTCGCGTACCACTGCGCGGTCGGCAAGGACCGGACCGGGCTCCTCACCGCGCTGCTGCTCGGTGCGCTCGGTGCCGACCACGAGGTGATCGTCGCCGACTACGCCCGCACCGCCGCGGTGACGCCGATCCAGGTGTCGTGGCTGTGGTCGCTCGGGCACCCCGCGGGGCAGGTCGACGACGACGAGCTCCGGTACGGGCTGTGGTCGGCGCGGCCCGAGACCATGCGGGCGACGCTGGAGTGGCTGCAGCGCGAGCACGGCGGGTTCGAGCGCTACCTCGCCGACTGCGGGCTCGACGGTGACGTGGTGGAGGCGTTGAGGGCCGCGCTGGTCCGGCGCGGCGACGAGGGGGGAGCGGAGGATGCTGCGAGAGGGTGACGTCGTCGAGGACTTCGAGCTGCCCGACCAGCACGGTCGGACGCGCTCGCTGTCCGGGCTGCTCGAGGACGGGCCGGTGGTGCTGTTCTTCTACCCGAAGGCGATGACCACCGGCTGCACGAAGGAGTCGTGCCACTTCCGGGACCTCGGCGCGGAGTTCGCCGAGGTCGGGGCGCAGCGGGTCGGGATCTCGGCCGACCCGGTCGAGCGCCAGGCGCAGTTCGACAAGAAGCACGACCTCGGGTACCCGCTGCTGTCGGACCCGGACCGCGTGGTCGCCGCCCGCTTCGGCGTGAAGCGCCTCGGCCCCGTGTTCAACAAGCGCGCGACGTTCGTGATCGACACGGACCGGCGGGTCCTCGCCGCGATCAGCTCGGAGCTCAACATGGAGGTCCACGCGGACCGCGCGCTGGACGTGCTCCGGTCGCGGGTGTGAGCCGGACCCATCTCGCCACCCACGACCCGTTCTGTACGCCAGGACTGAGGGTGCACCCGCACTTCGGGGACACAGAACGGGGAGGGGGCGCGGCGTGAGCGGCATCGACGCGTTCCTCGCCACCGTGCGGGATCCGACCGTCACCGGCATCGGCCGGCTGCCGATGCGGAGCCCCGGCGTGCCGTACCCCGACCTCGACGGCGCCCGCAGCGACGACCCGTCGGCGTCCCCGTGGTGGACCTCGCTCGACGGGACCTGGAGCTTCGCGCTCCTCGAGCGCCCGGAGGACCTCACCGCGGAGCACCTCACCGGCGCCGACCGGGGGTCGGACCGCATCACCGTCCCCAGTGCGTGGACCCTGCAGGGCCCCCGCGGCGGCGGCCGCTACGACCGGCCCCACTACACGAACGTCGTCATGCCCTTCGACGCCGACCCGCCCGGGATCCCGGAGCGGAACCCCACCGGCGTGTACCGGCGCACGGTGACGGTGCCGAAGGCCTGGGCGGGCCGGCGGGTCGTGCTGCGCCTCGGGGCGGCGGAGTCCGTCGCCGCGGTCTGGGTCGACGGGGAGCTCGCGGGGACCTGCACCGACAGCCGCCTGCCGACCGAGCTCGACGTGACGGGGCTGGTCCGCCCCGGACGCCGCGCCACGATCGCCATCGCGGTCGCGCGGTGGTCGGCGCACAGCTGGATCGAGGACCAGGACCAGTGGTGGCACGGCGGGATCCAGCGCAGCGTCTCGCTGCACAGCACGGCCCCCACCCACCTCGCGGACGTGGGGCTGGTTCCCGGGCTGGCGGAGGACGGCACCGGCCTGCTCGACGTGGAGGTCACCGTCGAGGGCCCCGGCTGCCGTGAGCCGGGCTGGACCGTCGAGGTGCACGTCGAACCGCTCCGCGGGCGCGGCGACCGGCCGCCCCGGGTGCTCGCGACGACCGGGCCCGCGGGCGTGCCGGTCTGGGACGCGAGCAGCGAGGCCGCGCAGGTGCTCTCCGGCATGTTCGTGCGACCGGGGATCGTCGCGACGCGCCTCGAGGTGCGCGGCGTGCGGCCGTGGACGCACGAGACCCCGAACCGCTACCGGGTCGTCACGACGCTGCGCTCACCCGACGGCGACACCGTCGAGGTCACCTCCAGGACCACCGGGTTCCGCTCGGTGGAGGTGCGCGACCGGGAGCTGCTGGTCAACGGGCGACCGGTGCTCCTGCACGGGGTGAACCTCCACGAGCACGACCCGGCCACCGGGCGCGCGGTCGACCGGGAGCTCACCCGCCGGGACCTGCTGATGATGAAGGCGCACCACCTCAACGCGGTGCGTGCCGCCCACTACCCCCACGACGAGCACCTCGCCGAGCTGTGCGACGAGCTCGGGCTGTACCTGGTCGACGAGGCGAACGTCGAGTCCCACGCCCGGCAGACCTCGCTGTGCCACGACCCCCGCTACGCCCCCGCGATGGTGGAGCGGGTCGAGCGGATGGTGCGCCGCGACCGCCACCACCCCTCGATCATCATGTGGTCCCTCGGCAACGAGTCCGGGGACGGGCCGCCCCACGCGGCCGCGGCCGCGCTGGTCCGCCGGATCGACCCGAGCCGCCCCCTGCACTACGAGGGGCCGCTCATGCACGACCTGCACGCCCCGGCACCCGAGACCGACGTCGTGTGCCCCATGTACCCGACGATCGACGCGATCGTCGAGTGGGCGACCTCGGGCGCGGACGCCCGCCGCCCGTTGATCATGTGCGAGTACTCCCACGCCATGGGCAACTCGAACGGGTCGCTCGCGGACTACTGGGATGCGATCCGCTCGCACCACGGCCTGCAGGGCGGGTTCATCTGGGAGTGGGTCGAGCACGGCCTGCCGCTCGGGCGGACCGGGCCGTTCGGGCGCCCCGTGTGGGGCTACGGCGGCGACTTCTGTGACGAACCGAACGACGTGAACTTCGTCTGCGACGGGCTCGTCGCCGCGGACCGCGAACCGCACCCCGCGCTCGAGGAGGTGCGCTGGGTGGGCCGGCCCGCCACGGTCGAGTGGGCCCAGGGCGGACGCCGCCTGCGGATCACCAACCGTCGCTGGTTCACCGGGCTCGACGACCTGCGCGCCGCGTGGTCGCTCCAGGTCGACGGCGAGGAGGTCGCCGCCGGCGAGCTCGAGGTGCCGGAGGTGGCGCCGGGGGAGTCGGCGCTGGTGGCACGCCCGTTCCGTCCGCCGCGGGTCCGGGCCGGCCAGGAGGTCCACCTGACCGTCACCTGGACCCAGCGGCGCGCGGCACCCTGGGCGGCGAGGGGCGCGTTCGTCGCGAGGGAGCAGCTCGAGGTCGCCGCCCCGCTCCGCTCCGGTGCCGCCCCCGCCCCACGCACGACGGAGGCGCCCGCACCCGGGCTCCCCGAGGGGATCGACCCGTTCGCGGCGACGCCGACGGTGTTCCGCGCGCTCACCGACAACGACGGGCTCCGCCAGGGATGGATGCGCGGCCTCGCCGGCCAGCTCGGCCGGTGGGTCGACGAGCAGGGCCTCGACCGCTGCACCTGGGACCCGGGGAACACGACGCGCCGCACGCGGGGCGACCTGGTCACGTGGACCTCGACCGGTGCGCTGCACGCGCCCGGCGTCGACGACCCGGTCGTGGTCCGTCGCCGGGTCGAGCAGCACCCCGACGGCTGGGTGCTGCTCCAGCACCGGATCACGCTGCCACCCGCGCTGGAGGACCCGCCGCGGGTCGGCATCGAGTGGGTGCTCCCCGGCGAGCTCGAGCAGCTCGAGTGGTACGGCGACGGTCCCCACGAGTGCTACCCGGACCGTCGCGCGGCCGCGACCGTCGGCCGGTGGAGCACCACGGTGTCGGACACCTACGTGGACCACGTCGTCCCACAGGAGCACGGGCACCGCACGGGCCTGCGCTGGCTGGCGCTGCGCCCGCGCCTCGCGCGGCGACGCAGCGTCGCCGACGGGCTGTTGGTGGTCGCGGACCCGTCCGGGGGTCGGCCGGGGTTCGCGGCGCGCCACCACCCGGACTCGGAGTTGTGGGCCGCGCGCCACACCGACGACCTTCACGACCCGGCATCGCCCACCGCGGCGTCGCCGACCGTGCTGTACCTCGACGCGGCCCAGCGGGGGCTCGGCACCGCGTCGTGCGGTCCGGACGCGCTGGAGCGCTACCGGATCGGCGCGGGGACCCACGTGGTGACGGTGTGGTGCCGGGCGCTCGCGCCGTGGGACGACGCGGCGGCGCTGGCCGCGCAGCGCCGCCTCGCACCGCAGTAGGGGACGGAACCGCCGGACCTCCGGCTGGAAGGATGGGGGCATGTCGACCGTGCAGGACCACGACGGGATGAGCCTGGCCACCGTGTGGGAGGCCGTGGCCGCCGAGGTGCCCGACGCGCCTGCCCTGATCCACCCGGGCACCCGGCGCACCTGGCGGGACTTCGAGGACCGGGCGGCCCGGCTCGCCGGGCACCTGGACGCCAGGGGCATCGGCCACGACGCCAAGGTCGCGCTCTACCTGCGGAACCGGCCCGAGTACCTCGAGTCCACGTTCGCCGCGTTCAAGGTGCGGGCGGTCCCGGTGAACGTGAACTACCGCTACCTGACCGAGGAGCTCGCGTACCTCCTCGACAACGCGGACGCCGAAGCGGTGGTGTTCGACGCGGAGTTCGCCGACCGGCTCGACGAGGTCCGCGGGTCGCTGCCGAAGCTGACGACCTTCCTGTGCGTCGGCGCCGGCGAGCGCCACCCGCTGCCCGCCTGGGCGGAGGACTACGAGAAGGTCGTCGACGCCACCGACCCGATGCCGCCCGTGCCCCGCTCGGGAGAGGACCTGTGGTTCCTCTACACCGGTGGGACCACCGGCATGCCCAAGGGGGTGATGTGGCCGCAGCGCAACCTGCTGCGGACCGCGTCCGCGACGTTCCGCGTCATCGACGCCGAGGTGCCCACCACCGTCGAGGAGGTCCGGGCCGCGGCCCGCACGTTCCACGACCGCGGCAAGGCCGTCCGCCTGCTGCCCGCGGCGCCCCTCATGCACGGCACCTCCGCGATCACCGCGGTCGGGGTGCTGTCCGCAGGCGGTTGCGTGGTGACCCTCGCGTCGCCGTCGTTCGACGGGCACGAGCTGTGCCGCGCCGTGCAGGAGCACCGGGTCACCCAGCTGACGATCGTCGGCGACGCGTTCGCCCGGCCGATCCTCACCGCGCTCGAGGAGGCCGCCGCGGCCGGTGAGCCCTACGACCTGTCGTCGCTCAAGGTGGTGCTCTCCTCCGGTGTGATGTGGTCGAAGGAGGCCAAGGAGGCGCTGCTCGAGTGGTGCACGGCGACGCTCGCCGACACCGTGGGCTCCTCCGAGGGGGTCGGCATGGCCGCGTCGGTCGCCCGCCGGGGCAGCACCTCGGCCACCGCGACCTTCCGCCTCGGCGAGCACGCCCGAGTGTTCACCGAGGACGGCAAGGAGGTGGTGCCCGGGTCGGGGGAGCGCGGCCTGCTCGCCGTCGGCGGCCCCATCCCCGTCGGCTACTACAAGGACCCGGCGAAGACCGCGGCGACGTTCCGCACGTTCGCGGGGCAGGTCTGGTCGGTGCCCGGCGACTACGCCCTCGTCGAGGAGGACGGCACCATCCGGCTGCTCGGCCGCGGCTCCGCGTGCATCAACACCGCCGGCGAGAAGGTGTGGCCCGAGGAGGTCGAGGAGGTCCTCAAGCTGCACCCCGCCGTGCTCGACGCGAACGTCGTCGGCCTGCCGGACGAGCGGTGGGGCCAGTCGGTCACCGGCATCGTGTCGCTGGTGCCCGGCGCGGAACCGCCCTCGGAAGCGGACCTGATCGCCCACTCGAAGGAGCACCTCGCCGGGTACAAGTGCCCCAAGCGGGTGGTGATCGTCGAGCAGGTGCAGCGGGGGCCGAACGGCAAGGCCGACCACCGCTGGGCGGCGCGGGTCGCGGCGGAGGCGCTCGCCGGGTCGTGAGCCCGGGCGCGCCCCCGCCCCGGCCGCGGAATGGGGCAGCCCGGTCGGTGGTTGGGGCCACCATGCGCGTGGAGGTCTTCGTCGACGTCATCTGTCCCTGGTGCTACATCGGCGCCCGTCGCCTCGAGCAGGCGCTCGAGCAGTTCGACCACGGCGACGAGGTCGAGGTCGTCTGGCGATCCTTCGAGCTCGACCCCTCCGCACCGCCTTCCGACGAGTCGGTCACGACCGTCGAGCACCTCGCCGCCAGCAAGCGCATGCCGGCGGAGCAGGTGCTCGAGATGGTCGAGCGGGTCGAGGCCGTCGCCCGCGGCGAGGGCCTGGAGTGCAACCTCGAAGAAGCGCACCCGGGGAACACGTTCGACGCGCACCGGTTGCTGCACCTCGCCCTCGACCGCGGCCTGCAGGGCGCGCTCAAGGCGCGCCTCGACCGGGCGTCGTTCGTCGAGGGCGTCCCGGTGTCGGACCACGAGGCGCTGGCCTCGCTCGCGGTGGAGGTCGGCCTCGACGAGGCCGAGGTGCGCGAGGTGCTCGCCGGCGACCGCTACGCCGAGGCGGTGCGCGCGGACGAGCGGTGGGCCCACCAACAGGGCATCTCGGGCGTGCCGTTCTTCGTCGTCGACGGCCGCTACGGCGTGTCGGGTGCCCAGCCCCCCGCGGCGCTGGTCGGGGTGCTCGAGCGCGCCTGGTCCGAGCGGACCGGCGCCGCCGCCACCTGACCGACCCGGTCCGCCGGCCGCCCCGCCAGCGGCGCCGCGTCGACCGAGCCGAGCCAGCCCCGCACCGCCGCTTCCAGCTCCGCGACGCGGCGTGGCAGCTCGTCGAGGGTGACCGCCCCGGACAGGTGCGGGCCCTGGGCCAGGTCGCACCCGAACGAGGCGAGCATCGACAGCGTCTCCACGTCGGTGACGCCGTCGGCGGCGACGACCAGCCCGACCTCGTGCGCCAGCTCGACGGTCGAGCGGACGATCGCCGCGTCCGACGGGTCCCGGGTGATCGCCGAGACGAAGCTGGCGTCGATCTTGAGCCCGTCGACCGCGAGCTGCTGCATCGTCGACAGCGACGTGTACCCGGTGCCGAACTCGTCCACGACGAACCGCAGCCCCGCCCCGTGCAGGCGGGCGATGGCCTCCTCGGAGCGTCCGGGGTCGTCCATCAGCTCGGTCTCGGCGAGCTCCACCTCGACGAGGTCGACCGGCAGCTCGCCGGAACCGATCAGGTGCGTGAGGAACGCCTCGACCTCGGTGTCGAGCAGGTTGCGGGCGGACAGGTCCGCCGCGACGACCAGCGGCGACGACAGCTCCGCGAGGTGCCGGGCGGCGCGGGCGACCTCGCCCACCACCCAGCGGGTCAGCGGACGGATGAGGCCGGACTGCTCGGCCAGCTCGAGGAACTCGAGCGGCAGTCGCGACGGTGCGCTGTCGGCCTGCCAGCGCAGGACCGCCTCGACCTTCGCGACGCGGCCGGTGCGGAGGTCGACGACCGGCTGGTAGTGCAGCTCGAGGTCCTGGTTGGCCAGGCCCTGGCGCAGCTCGGCGAGGAGCGAGAGCCGGCTGATCGACGTCGGTTCCCCCGACGGCTCGTAGACGGCGTAGCCGCTCCCGTCCCGCTTGGCGACGTCCAGCGCGTCCTGCGCTGCCCGCAGCAGGCCCCGGCCGTCCTCGGCGTGCGCGGGCGCGAGCGCCACGCCGATGTCGGTGCGGCACTCGACGAGCTCGCCGTTGACGTCGAAGGGCCGGGAGAGGACCTCGCGGACCGCAGCGGCCCGCTCGCGCGCCTCGCCCACGCTGGTGCACTTCAGGGTGAGGACGGCGAACTCGTCGCCTCCGAGGCGCGACACGACCGCCGCACCGCGGACCTCCCGCACGAGGCGACGGCCGATCTCCACGAGCAGCTGGTCGCCGAGGTGCAGGCCGAGGTGCTCGTTCAGCTCGCGGAGGCGTGCGATGTCGACCACGACCAGCGCGAGCGGCGCGTCGGGGGTGGCCGCGGCGACGGCCGAGCCGAGCCGCTCCTCCAGCAGCGCCCGGTCGGGCAGGCCCGTGAGCGCGTCGTGGGACGCCTGGTGCCGCAGCCGCTCCTCGAGCGCGACCGTGCCGGTCACGTCCGTGACGGTCATGCCGAGGGTCCCGTCGCTCAGGCGGTCGACCCGGAGGTCGAGGTAGGTGCCGCGCACCTCACCGAGCGACAGGCGCTCCGCGGTCATCGACTGGCCGGTGTGGCACACGTCGAACAGGGCGTGGCGGATGAGCTGCGCGGACGCCTCGCCGAGCACCTCGCCGATGGGCGTGCCGTCCACCACGCGGCGGTCGAGGTCGAACATCCGGTGCGCGGCGCGGTTGGCCGAGCGGATCACGAGCGAGGTGAGGTCGGAGCGGTCGAGGAACTCGAGCACCATGCACGCGGACGGGTCGTGCTCGACGAGCTCCGCGAAGCGGCGTGACGCGACGCGTGCGTGCTCCTCGGCGGTGACGTCGACGAGCGACGCGCGCAGCGGCTCCTGCGGGCCGCGGGGTGCGGTGACCCGCAGCTGGAGGTGCCGCCATTGCCCGGCGGCGCTGCGGAACCGGACCGCCGGCGCCGGTTCCCCGGGCGGGAGCTGGCCGCGGTGCGCGGGTCGGACGGTCCCCGGGGCGGCCCCCGCGGTGGTGGGGCGACCGGTCAGGTCGATGACGGTGGCGTCGTCGACGGTCGCGTCGACCCAGGGGTCCACCGGGTCCGTCGGGCCGACCGGGAGGTGCTCGTCGAAGGTGGGCAGGTCGGCGGGGTGCACGACGCTGCGGAGCGCGCCGTCGCGCAGGAAGGCGGTGGGGTCCCAGCCGAGCACCGCGGTCACCGAGCGGGAGACGTGGTAGCGGTCGATCCCGGGCGCGACCTGCTGGACCAGCACGACCCCGGCCGCGGCGAGCGCGTCGTCGTAGTCGCCGCGCACGGCGTCGAGATCGGGGCGCACCACCTCCGGCGCCACCACGGGAGCCAGTGGTTCGGCCGGCGGCTGCGAGCGCTGGGCCGGCTGCGACCACTCTGCCCGCTGCGAGCGCTCTGCCGGCTGCGAGCGCTCCGCCGGCTGGGGTGGTTGCGAGGGTCCGGGGGGTACCCCGCCCGCCGGGGCGTCCAGCGGTGCGGTCCCGGGCCGGTGGCCGTTGGTGGCCTGCCCCGTGTCGAAGGGCGTGGCGGGTGCCAGGTCGAACACGGCCGCTGCCGGGGCCACCCTGCCGCCGTCGGGGCGGGTGGGCCCGTGTCCGTCACTGCGGGCAGCACGCCGACGACGCCAACGACTCACGTGGGGTTCCCTCCGGGCTCGAGGCGACGGGTGCCGACCTCGCCTGCTGAGGATACGGCCGACCGGACGTGCCGTCATGCACCCGCCGCCGCGGGCCCGCCCGGCATCCACCGGGCGCGGATCGGCGACTGGTACGTTCTCGCCGCGGACGGAGTTCACCGGTACGTCGCGCGCGGGCCGGAACGGGTCGACCTCTGCAGGAGTCGGTGGCGGAGGCCACCGGAGAAGGTGGAGGAGCGCGATGAACAAGAAGCTGCAGCCGGTGCTGCTGCTGGCAGCCGGCTTCACGGTGCTGGCGATCTGGCGCGACCCCGCGGTGGCCGCCCAGGACGTCGGCCAGGTGCTCGGCAACGTCGGAGGGTTCCTCCAGGAAGCCCTCGGCAAGGTCGCCGAGTTCCTGGGCAGCTTCGGGTGACCCCCGACGGACCCGGTGTGCCGCGCGTGGTGCGCCGTCGCAGGGTCCCCCCTCCCGCGGGGAAGGTGCCGAGGCGGTGGCACCCCCACGACATCGTGGACTCCTACCTCGTGCCCGACGAGCGGGTCGTGCTGTCCGAGACGCGGTCGCTGCGCGCCTTCCTCCTCGCGCAGGCGCCGTGGCTCGTCCTCGCCGTCGTCGCGGTCGGTGCGGTCGCCTCGCTCGACCAGCCGCTGCTCACCCGGCTCGCGGTGCTCGCCGTGCTCGCCCTCGCCGTCCACCTCGTGCTGGAGGGGCTGAAGGCCTGGTACACCCGCTACGTGCTGACCGACCTGCGGGTCCTGCGCGTCAGCGGCGTGCTGAACCGCAACGCCGAGTTCATCCCGTGGGGGAAGGTCACCGACATCACCCGGCGCGAATCGATGCTGCAGTGGCTCGCCGGCACCGCCACGATCCGCATCGAATCGGCCAACGAGCGCTCGGGCTTCCGCGCGATCGACGACGTCGAGGACCCCGACCGCTTCTACCAGGCCCTCGTCGAGATGGTGGACCACAAGCAGGGCCGGGTCCGACGCGCCGACCTCCCCGGCCGGCGCTGAGCCGGGCCGGGCCCGTGAGCCCGCAGCCGGTGTCCGATCCGGCCGACGTCGTCATCGCCAACATCTGGCAGCGGCGTGGCCGTGCGATGACCGCGGTGTACGGCGAGACGCTGGACGAGCTCGCCGACCTCGCCCGCACGGCGAGCTCGAACCTGCAGATGCTCTCCGCCGACGAGGTGCACGAGTAGGCACGGGGCGGGCCCGAGCCCGGGCGGGGAAGGGCCGGCCGTAGCATCGGCGGTCGTGGTCGACGACGGAACCCTCGACGCGGGCGAGCTCGTCGCGTGGCACGAGCGCATGCTGCGGGCCCTCGACGGCGAGGTCGACGCCGACGTGCCGTGCGGCGAGTGCACCGCGTGCTGCGAGGCCGGCCAGTTCGTGCACATCGGTCCCGACGAGACCGACGCGCTCGCCGCCGTGCCCGCGGAGCTGCGCTTCCCCGCCCCGGGTCGCCCCGGCCACGTGGTGGTGCCCTACGACGAGCACGGCCGCTGCCCGATGCTCGGCGAACGCGGCTGCACGATCTACGAGCGCCGGCCGCGCACGTGCCGCACCTACGACTGCCGGGTGTTCGCCGCGACGGGCGTCGAACCGGAGTCACCCGCCATCGCGGCGCGCGTGCAGCGCTGGCGGTTCGACCTGGGCGCGCCGGGGTCGCATCGGCGACTCGACGAGCTGCACGCCGCAGCGGAACGCCTGGCTGCCGGCGACGCGCGGCCGACCGAGGTGGCGGTCCGTGCCGTGCAGCGCCGCCCGACGCGGTAGGAGCGGGCGGGACTCAGCCCGCCGGTGGCGCGATGCGCGCCTCGACCGACAGCGAGCCCGCCACCTCGGTGCGCAAGTCTTCGACCTTCGCGGCCTCGATGACGTCCGCCGCGACGGTGTCGAACACCGCGAGCCGGTCCTCGGTGTCGCGCACGATCGCCGACTCGATGGTCGCCCGCATCGACGCCTTCGCCGCGGACTTCGCGCCGCGCAGCTCCGACAGCACCGCCCCGGCCACCTCGAGCGCGGCGGGGTCGCCGTCGGCCGCGAGGGCTCGCAGCTCGGCGGACTCGGGCCACGCCGCACGGTGCACCGAGCCCTCCATCCACCAGGACCAGACCTCCTCGCAGGTGAACGGCAGGAACGGCGCCAGGAGGCGGTGGAGGGTGGACAGCGCAGCGTCGAGCGACGCACGGGCCGACGCGGCGCCGGGGCCCTCGCCCTCGTACGCGCGGCCCTTCACGAGCTCGAGGTAGTCGTCGCAGAAGCGCCAGAAGAAGTGCTCGGTGCGCTCGAGGGCGCGGGCCCAGTCGAAGTCCTCGAACGCCGCGGTGGCCTCGTCGACGAGCTGTGCCAGCGCGGCGAGCATCGCCCGGTCGAGCGGCTCGGTGACGTCCTCCGCCGACGGGGTCGTGCCGCCCTCGCCGAACGACAGCGCGAACTTCGACGCGTTGAGCAGCTTGATCGCGAGGCGGCGCCCGACCTTCATCTGCTGCTCGTCGAATGCGGTGTCGGCACCCGGCCGGCCCGAGGCCGCCCAGTAGCGCACCCCGTCCGCGCCGTGCTGCTCGAGCAGGTGCGAGGGCACGACGACGTTGCCCTTCGACTTCGACATCTTCTTGCGGTCGGGATCGAGGATCCACCCCGACAGCACCGCGTGGGCCCACGGCACGCGGTCGTGCTCGTAGTGGCTGCGCACCACCGTCGAGAACAGCCAGGTGCGGATGATGTCGTGGCCCTGGGGGCGCAGGTCCATCGGGAACGTGCGCTCGAACAGGTCCGGGTCGTCCTCCCAACCGCAGGCGATCTGCGGGGTGAGCGACGACGTCGCCCAGGTGTCCATGATGTCCGGGTCGCCGACGAAGCCCCCCGGCACGCCACGCTGGTCCTCGGTGTAGCCCGGAGGGCAGTCCGACTGGGGGTCGATCGGCAGGTCCGCCTCGTCGGGCACGATCGGGTCGTCGTGGATCGGCCGGCCCTCGTCGTCGAGGCGGTACCACACCGGGAACGGCACTCCGAAGTAGCGCTGCCGCGAGATGAGCCAGTCGCCGTTGAGGCCGCCCACCCAGTTGTCGTAGCGGTGGCGCATGTACTCCGGGTGCCACTGCAGCTGGCGGCCGCGCTCCACCAGTGCGTCGCGCAGCTCCTCGGACCGGCCGCCGTTGCGGATGTACCACTGGCGGGAGGTGACGATCTCGAGCGGCTTGTCGCCCTTCTCGTAGAACTTCACCGGGTGCTGGATCGGGCGGATATCGCCCACCAGCTCACCGGTCTCGCGCAGTAGGGCGACCATCTGCTCCCGGGCGCCGCCCGCGGCCTTGCGCGCGATCCGCCCGTAGCGCTCCCGCGCCCGGTCGGTCTCGAGCCACTCCGGGGGGTCGCCCTGGAACCGGCCGTCGCGGCCGATCACCGTGCGGGTCGGGAGGTCCAGCTCGCGCCACCAGGTCACGTCGGTGGTGTCGCCGAAGGTGCAGATCATCGCGATGCCGGTGCCCTTGTCGGGCTCGGCGAGCGGGTGCGCCAGCACCGGCACCTCGACGTCGAACACGGGGGTGCGGACCGTCGTGCCGAACAGCGGCTGGTAGCGCTCGTCATCAGGGTGCGCGACCAGCGCGACGCAGCTGATCACCAGCTCGGGGCGGGTCGTGTCGATGAGGACGTCCCCGCCGCCGTCGGTGCGGTGGAACGCGAGCTGGTGGTAGGCGCCGGGCCGCTCCCGGTCCTCGAGCTCGGCCTGCGCGACAGCGGTCTGGAACGTCACGTCCCACAGCGACGGCGCCTCCGTCGAGTACGCCTCACCGCGGGCCAGGTTCCGCAGGAACGCCCGCTGCGACGCGCGGCGCGCCGGCTCGCTGACCGTCGCGTAGGTCAGCGACCAGTCGACCGACAGGCCGAGGTGGCGCCACAGGTCCTCGAACGCCTGCTCGTCGACCTCGAGCAGGCGCTCGCAGAGCTCGACGAAGTTCGGCCGGCTGATCGGGACGAAGTCCCGCCGGTCCTTCGGCGGCTGGGCGGGCGGCTCGAAGTCCGGCTGGTAGGGCTGCGAGGGGTCGCAGAGCACGCCGAAGTAGTTCTCGACGCGCCGCTCCGTGGGCAACCCGTTGTCGTCCCACCCCATCGGGTAGAAGACCTCGTCGCCGCGCATGCGCCGGTACCGGGCGATGGTGTCGGTGTGGGTGTAGCTGAACACGTGGCCGACGTGCAGCGACCCCGACACCGTCGGCGGCGGGGTGTCGATCGAGAACACCTCGGAGCGCTCCGCGGTCCGGTCGAACCGGTAGGTGCCCTCCCGCTCCCATACCTCGCTCCAGCGGTCCTCCAGCCCGTCGATCGTCGGGCGGTCGGGGACGGAGCGCTGTGCACGAGGGGTCGGGGGGTTCGCTGCCATACAGCGCCACAAGCTACCGGCACTGCCGCTACGGTCCGAAGCCGATGGAGCTGCAGGGGGCGGTGGCGATCGTGACGGGGGCCGGCGGGGGCATCGGGTCCGCGGTGGCCCGGAGGCTGGCGGCGGAGGGCGTGTCGCTCGTGCTCGCCGACCGCGACGCCGAGTCGCTCGGTGCGATCGAGCGGGAGCTGGAGCACGAGGTCGTCGTGGTGTCGCGGGTCGGCGACGTCGGTGACGACTCGCACCACCGCGAGCTGGTGGACGCGGCGACCCGGGTGGGCGGGCCGATCCTGTCGGTGCTCAACGCCGGGGTGTACCTGCCCGGGTTCTCCTGGGAGCTGTCCGAGGAGCAGTGGGACCTGCACGTCAGGGCCAACCTGTGGGGGGTCGTGCACGGGATCCGGGCGGCCGTGCCCGCGATGGTCGAGCGGGGCGAGGGGCACGTGGTCGGCATGGCGTCGGGTGCGGGGCTGGTCGCGACCCCGGCGCTCGGGGCCTACGTCGCCACGAAGCACGCGGTGGTGGGGCTGATGGAGTCCCTGCACCACGAGCTCGCACGGGTGGCGCCAGGGGTGCACGCCTCGGTCGTGTGCCCGGGCAACGTGCGCACCCCGATGGCGGCGAACTCGCTCGCCGCGGCGGGGGTGGAGGAGGAGCGCCTGCGCGCGGAGGTCGAGCCGGTCGCCCGGACGATCCGCGCGGGCAACGACGCGGGGGAGGACCCGTCCACGGTCGCCGACGCGATCGTCGACGCGGTGCTCGAGCAGCGCTTCTGGGTGCTGCCCCAGCCCGAGGTCGCGTTCGCCGCGCTCGACCGCGTGCAGCGCCTGGCCGACGGCCGGCCCCCGATCGATCTGTTCGGCTGACCGAGGGGGTGCCGATGGGGGATCGGGTGGAACGGCGGAGGACGGTGCTGGCTCGGCTCGCTCCGGCGCTGCTCGTCCCGGTCCTGCTCGCCTCGGCGTGCGTGGCGACGCGGACCGAGCAGGCGGCCGAGGAGCGGCCCGTCGGGGCGCGGCCGGTCGCGGAGCTGGGCCCACGGCGCGCGCTGTCGGGCGCGGTGCCGCTGGTCGTCGACGGCGAGGTGTGGGTTGCCGGCGGACTGTCGGGCCCTGACGGGAGCAAGCCTCCGACGAGCAGCGAGCTCCCCGAGGACTGGTCGCCGAACGAGTTGATCACCGCGTACGACGCGCAGGGGAGGGTGCTGCGGCAGGTGCGGGTCCGGCTCCCGCACGGCCAGGCGCTGTTCCCCGTGCAGGTCCTCGCACGGGGCGAGCGACGCGTGCTGATCGGCAACCTCTGCGCCGGCGGCGTGGGCTGCGCGGGCATCGCCCGACCAGTCGTCGTCCGCATCGAAGGCGACTCGGCGGAGGTCGTCGAGCTCGACGACCTGCCGGTGGGTGGTGTCGAGAGCGGCGCGGGGTTGCTCTCGGTGATCGGCCTCGGCGCGGACGGCTCGGTGTGGGCGACCCAGCGCGTGGGCTCGCCCGGGATGCCGGGCCTCGAGGAAGTGCGGTTGGTCGCCCTCGACCCGGACGCCGCGACGGCCACGGAGGTGGCGTCACCCGCGGCCTCACCGCTCTTCGCCGACCTCGTGTGCCTCGCCGGCGACCGGCTCGTCGCCGCCGACGTTCGCCTCGAGGCCGGCGCCCCGGTCGGGGTGCGGCTGCTGCAGCGCGCGGCGACGACCGACGCCGCGGAATGGGAAGTGCTCGGCGAACCACCCCTGGACCTCGCACGCGTGACGGGCGGGCGGCTGCACTGCCCGGACGACCGCCACGTCGTGGTGGACGTGGCGGCGTCCCGGTCGACGACGCTGCGGACGCTGTCCAGCTCGACCGGCGAGCTCGTGGGCGAGCCGTTCGAGGTCCCCGGGAACGAGGTCCACTTGCTCGGCCACCTCGAGGACGGCACGCCGGTCGCGTCGGCCAGGGACGGCGACCGTCTGCGCTACCTGACCTTCGAGGACGGTGCCTGGATCCTGTCCGGGACCACGACGCCCTTCGGTGGGCCGTTCGACTGGCCGAGACCGAGACCGGTCGTGGTGGACGGCCGGGTCCGCGACGTGCGGGCGCTGCTCGGCTCGACCCACCCCCGCGACGTCGAGCTCCCGGTCATCGAGCTCTGAGCCACCCGGCGGCCCGGTCCCCGCTGGACGGCGCCGATGCCCGGGCTACCTGCCGGCCGACACCGCCACCCGGTTGCCGCCGTCCTCCGCCGCGCGCTCACGAGCCGAGGTCGCGCGGTCGACGAGCTCGTCGAGGGACTTGGCGGTGGACGACTCCACCACGCCCATCGAGCACGTGACCGGCGGGAGGACCTCGTCGAGGTCGAGCAGGTCGTCCTCGACGAGCGCCGCCTCGGTGATCGTGAGCGCGAGGCGCTCGCGCACCCGCTCCATGATCGCCACGGCCTGGTCGGCAGTGCAGTCCGAGAGCACCACCGCGAAGCCGTCCCGCCAGCGGCAGATGTGGTCGTCGGGGCGCACGGTCTCGCAGAGCACCTGCGCGAGGGAGACGAGCGCCGCGTCGGCCGTGGCGTCGCTGCCGATCGAGTCGAAGTCGTCGATGCCCACCACGGCGAGGCAGAACGGGGTGAGCGACCGCACGAGCTCCTTGAGGTGCGGTCGCAACGTCGCGCCGTCCGGCAGGCCGGTCAGCGCATCGGTCGGTCCGCCGTCCTCGACGCCCGACGCCTGCCGGTGCTCGGCGGTGCGCCGGCCCACCCGCTCGACGATCCACTCGACCTGCTCGACGGCGCGCTCGTCGAGCAGCTCGCCGGGTGCGGTGGTGATGCACACGGTGCCGAGCGGCTCGTCGCCGACCCGCAGGGGGACGCACGCGACCGACGACTCGGCCGGCACGTCCGCCACGTGCGCGCACGCCTCGAGCGACGACGTCGAGGCGACGACGGGGCGGGCGCTCGCCAGCGCCGAGCAACCCGGCGCGCCGGGCACCGGCACCGCCTCCGCGAGGTCACGGGCGCGCAGCGGGACCCGCCACGCGACCCGCGGTTCACCCGGCGCGCTGAACAGCAGCTCCACCTCGCCGTCGGGGACCGCCTCGGCGACGGCCCGCATCCCGACCCGCAGCGTCGCCGCTTCCGAGTCGGCGTGGCGCAGCGCGTGCTCGAGGCGGGCACGCAGCTCGCGGTCGGCCCGTTCGGCACCGAGCTGCAGCTCCGCCCGGGCGTGCGCGGCACGACTCGACCGGAGCGCGGCGAGCAGCGGCCGCACGACCAGGCGCACCGACGACCACGCGGCGACGACACCGGCGCCGACGGTGAGGAGCAGCGCGAGCGCGGGCGAGGGGTCGAGGGCGGCGAGCAGGACACCGGCGACCAGTGGGGGCAGCGCCGCAGCGGCCGCCGCTCGCCTCAGGTCCGCACCGGCGGACCCGCTCGGAGTGGGGGCCGGCTCCCGGCCGGAGGCGCGATCGTCGAGGCTCACTGGGTCGGTATCGGCGCAGGCGGGCGCCGGATGAACCTCTGGGCGAAACATCCGCGGTCGGGGGCCGTCACCCCTCCGGGTCGGTGCGTGGCGGCCGGTAGGCTCGGTCGGATGATCCGCCTGTACGACAGCGCCCGCGGCAGCGTCGAGCCGCTCGAGACGCGCGAGCCCGGCGCGGTGTCGATGTACGTGTGCGGTCCGACGGTCTACGGGCCTCCGCACCTCGGGCACGGCCGGTTCGCGCTGGTGTTCGACGTGCTGCGCCGCTACCTGATCTGGAGCGGGTACCGGGTCACGTACGTGTCCAACATCACCGACATCGACGACAAGATCATCGCCCGGGCCGAGGAGGAGGGGCGCGACTGGCGCGAGGTGGTCGCGGAGCACGAGGCCGGCTGGTACGAGGCGATGGACGCCATGGGCGTGATGCGCCCGGACCACGACCCGCACGCCACCGCGTTCGTCGAGCGGATGGTGGCGATGATCGAGGACCTCATCGAGCGCGACGCCGCGTACGTCACCGACGACGGGGTGTACCTCTCGGTCGAGGCGGTCGAGGGGTACGGGCTGCTCGCCCGCCAGTCGCTCGAGGATCTCGTCGCCGGGGGCGGTGAGCGCGAGATCGTCGGCGAGGGCGCCAAGCGGCACCCGGCGGACTTCGCGCTGTGGAAGTTCGCGAAGCCCGGGGAGCCGGCGTGGCCGTCGCCGTGGGGCGAGGGGCGCCCCGGGTGGCACACCGAGTGCGTGGTCATGAGCCTCGACCTGCTCGGCGAGGGGTTCGACCTGCACGGCGGCGGCATGGACCTGGCGTTCCCGCACCACGAGAACGAGCGGGCGCAGGCCGTCGCGCTGGGCCGCGAGTTCGCCCGCCACTGGGTGCACAACGGGTTCGTCGAGGTCGGCGGCGAGAAGATGTCGAAGTCGCTCGGCAACTTCCGCAACGTGCCGGACCTGCTCGCCGAGCACGATCCCCGCGCGTACCGGCTGCTGGTGCTCCAGTCGCACTACCGCTCGCCACTGGAGGTCACCGACGACACGATCGCAGCGGCGGAGGCGGCGTTGGATCGCCTCGACGCGCTCGCACGGCGGGTGGCCGAGGTGCCCGACGCCGCCCCGGACGAGTCCCGCCTGGACGAGTTCCGCCGGCACATGGACGACGACCTCGACACGGCCGCGGCGATGGCGCTGGTGTTCGGTCTGGTGACCGAGGTGAACCGCCTGCTCGACGAGGGCGACGACAAGGCCGCGGCGCCGCTCGTCGCCGCGTGGCGCGAGATGCTCGACGCGGTCGGCCTCGAGGTCGGCGTCGACGACGAGGTGCCCGAGGAGATCGCCGCGCTCGCCCGGCGGCGCGACGAAGCGCGCGCCGCGAAGGACTGGGCCACCGCGGACGCGCTGCGCGACGAGCTCACGGCCGCGGGCTGGTCGGTGGAGGACACCCCGGCCGGCACCCAGGTCCGCCGCGCGTGAGGCACCGCGCCTGAACCCGCGCCCGGCCACGGGCGGATCCCGGTGCGCGTCGTGCGGTGCCGGCGCGCTCGACGGTGCGTGCTCGGCGAGCGCCTTCGGCGGGCCGACCGCGCCGCCGTCGGCCCGGGTAGGTGGATCGACGGGGTGGAACCCGGAGTTACCCACGGGTAACCTACCGCTGGGTAACCACTGGAAGGACGGACGAGATGAGCGACTTCTCCCTCAGCCTCAACGAGGACCAGCTGCAGATCCAGAAGTGGATCCACGACTTCGCCGAGGAAGTGGTCCGTCCCGCCGCCGAGGAGTGGGACGAGCGCGAGGAGTTCCCGTGGCCGATCGTCGAGGAGGCCGCGAAGATCGGCCTCTACGGCTTCGACTTCATCGCCCAGGCGATGCTGGGCGACCCCACCGGCCTCACCATGCCCGTCGCCCTCGAGGAGCTGTTCTGGGGTGACGCCGGCATCGGCCTCGCGATCTTCGGCACGAGCCTCGCCGCGGCCGGCATCGCCGGCAACGGCACCCCCGAGCAGGTGCTCGAGTGGGTGCCCCAGTGCTACGGCACCCCC